>Ga0207671_10000098_pt1 | contig 133010 bp, 123 predicted proteins | sample KBSC24metaG_FD_184352 | JGI IMG/M metagenome (GOLD analysis project Ga0207671, IMG submission 184352) | Corn rhizosphere microbial communities from Kellogg Biological Station, Michigan, USA - KBS C2-4 metaG (SPAdes) (version 2) | ecosystem: Host-associated > Plants > Roots > Rhizosphere >...
TCGAACGGCTGCTGCAGCACCATAATGCGCTGCGCCGAGGCATGGGGCTCAGCGAGTTTGAGCCGCAGGCGATCTACGACGAACTGATGTCGGTGGCGGCCCAGATCCTGCCGTACATGGATCAGGTCTGGAAAATTCTCGATGAGAAACGTCGCGCCGGTGCGCGAATCCTCTTCGAGGGGGCGCAAGGGGCGCTCCTCGACAACGATCACGGCACTTATCCGTTCGTGACTTCGTCGAACACGGTTGCCGGTCAGGCGGCGGCGGGATCGGGACTTGGACCGACGGCGATTGGCTATGTGCTCGGTATTGCCAAGGCCTATACGACTCGCGTGGGCGAAGGGCCGTTCCCAACTGAGGACTTTGGCGAGGTTGGGCAGCGCCTCGGTGAGCGCGGACGCGAATTCGGCACGGTTACCGGCCGGAAACGCCGCTGCGGCTGGTTTGACGCAGTTCTGGTGCGTCAGACGGTCAAAACCTCAGGCATCACAGGTATTGCGTTAACCAAGCTCGATGTCCTCGATGGGCTCGAAGAGATCAAAATTTGCGTCGGTTACGAGCTTAATGGCCAAAAAATTGACTATTTGCCTGCCTCAATGGGATCACAAGCGGCTGTTAAACCGATTTACCAGTCATTGGAGGGATGGTCGGAAACGACGGCCGGCGCGCGCAGCTGGTCGGAATTGCCGGCCCAGGCAGTCAAGTACGTGCGGTATATCGAAGAGCTGATTGGGGCGCCTGTGGGCATGCTTTCCACAAGTCCTGAGCGCTTGGACACCATACTTGTCCATGACCCGTTCCAAGATTGAGAAAGTTTGCTAGAACATTGCGCGCAACCGGCGAGTTTTGAATAGCTGATGGCGGACTACAAAGAGCTCATACGCAAGGCCATTCAGGCGTTGCCTGAGAATAATGGCGCTGCCCGAAGGGCCGTGTATGAGAAGGCGCGCGCCGCGCTTGTCGGGCAATTGCGCGGGCTCAACCCGCCGCTGGCCGCACGCGACATCACCCAGCACCGCCTGCAGCTCGAAGATTGCATCCGCCAGGTCGAGCAGGAAGCCAGCGAGGCGGTCATCGCCGGGCTGAAGCAGAACGAGAATATTCCGCTCCGCCAAGCCGCGCTGCCGCCGCCACGTCCGCCGACCCGGCCTGCCTTGACGTCGAGCAGCACGCGCCCGGCTCCCGCATCATCAGCGCGGCCGAACGGTGGTGCTGCGCCGCGCCAAAACGGCGCTACCCCCATTCGCCCGGCGGCCGTTTCGCCTGCAGTGCCGCGTCCCGCCGTAGCCAAACCCGTTGCCCCGTCCGCGGCACCGCGGATTGCCGCCGTGCAGCCGAAGAACGGCAATGCGGCGGCTGCCGTCGCGCCGGCAGCGAGACAATCGAGTATTGCGCGCCCGGCGCCGCGTCCGCAGGTTGCGGCCTATCCACGCGTTGTCGCCCAGCCCGAGCCGGAACCGGAGGACGAGCCGGAGACGATCGAGGACATCATCAGCGCGGCCGAGAACGATCTCGGCGATACGATGGATGTCGAAGAGGCACAGCCGGAAGTTTACGACGACGACGCGGTTGAGGCCGAGTACGCCGAGGACGAGCCCGAGCCGCCGATGTTCAAGATCGAGCCGCGCTCGCAGCAGCAGCGCCGATCTGAAGTAGCAGCCCAGCCACGCGCCGAGATGCGCCAGGTGCCGGCGATTGTCGCACGAGCGGAAGCCGCCAAATCGGCGCGCTCGGCCGCAGCGCCTGAACCGGCGCGCCGGGCAAACGGTGATGACGGCTATCGCAACGGGGCGGCCCAGCCAGGCCGTTCGCCGGCGAATGCGCGTCCGCGCAATGGCGAACCGATCCAGTTGCCGCGGCCGAATGGCAGCGCCGCCATGTCGAGCGTGCGCGAGGTCGATGTCGAAAATCACGGCGAGGGCGATCCGCAGGTTGCCATCGAACGCGCGATCGCAACGTTGGAGCGGGAGGCGCGCAACGACGGCGAGGATATCGACGACAACGTCGATACCGATGACGATCTGCCACCCGTTCGCCCGTCGAACTCCGGGCGCCGCCGCAACGGGCTCGATTCCGGGTCGCGCGATACGTCGATGATGGCCGACCAGGGTTTTGCGCGCGCGCCGGTCGAGCGCGAGCGGGGCGGCGGCAGTGCTGTCACCATTTTCCTCTTGGTTTTCCTCGCGCTGCTGGTTGCTGTGGGCGGGGCCGGGCTCTGGGCCTGGCACGAAGGTTTTATCGATTTCGACGCGATGTTCGGCAAGTCGCAGACCGTGACGGCGCAGGCGTCGTCGGACAATTCAACGCCGGCCGCCTCGGCGGATACGAGCAGCGCGGATGACAACAGCGCGGCAACCGCGCCTGAGCCAGCGCAGCAGACCAATACCGAAGCGGCCTCAACGACGCCTGCCCAATCCAGTGCGCCGCTGAGTGCGGGCCCTGCAACCGCTCCGGCGGCAACGCCGGCTCCGGCTCCTGCAGCCGAGCCGTCGGCGCAGGCCGGTGGCGCGCCGAAGACTGAGGAACGTCTGACCCAGTCGGGCACTGCGGATGCGACGCCCGCTACTCCCGGTGCCGCGACGCCAGCCCCTGGCGCGGCAGTCCCTGGCGGCGGCAGCCAATCGTTGCTGCTTGAAGCATCGCAGGACGGGACGACGGGCGCTGTGCCCTTCTCCGGTACTGTTGACTGGAGCAAGGGGACAGACGAGATGGGGCAGCCGACGCTGGTCGGCAAGGCCAGCATCCCGGCCCGCAATCTCGGGGTCAGCGTGCTGATCCGCAAGAATTCCGACCCGACGCTGCCGGCCAGCCATCTGATGGAGATCAATTTCACCGTCAATGACAGCTTCATCGGCGGTTCGATTGCCGGACTGCCGGGTGTGCTGCTGAAGAACGAAGAGCTTGTGCAGGGCACGCCGCTCGTCGGCGCCTCAGCCCGCGTCGTCGGGAACTCGTTCCTCTTTGCGCTGAGTTCGTCGGCTGCCGACGAAGCGACTAACCAGGACCTCCTGACCTCGCGCAAGTGGATGGACCTCGCCATCATCTATGCGACTGGCAAGAAGGCGATCATCACGCTCGAGAAGGACGACAAAGCGGAGCAGTTGTTCAGCGACGTGTTCGCCTCGTGGGCGAAGACCGCTGCTGCAACGCCTGCTCCAGCAGCCGCTGCCCCGGCGACGGCCGCATCGCCGCCCGCCGCGGCCAAGAGCAAATAGTCCGGTCTGCTGATTGTGGGTTGGCTTGAGACGCTATCGGCGCCTCAAGCGGCGATCTCTGCTGCCATCTGGAATTTTGATTCCAGCAAATCGCGGTCGAACGGCTTCATCATGTAGTCGTTCGCGCCGGCCTTGAGGGCCATGGCGATCTGCCCGATATCATTTTCAGTCGTGCAGTAGACGACTTTGGGGCGCTCGCCGCCGACATAAGCGCGCAGCAGTTTCAAGAATTCGAGACCGCCCATGATCGGCATCTGCCAATCGAGCAGAATTGCGTCGGGCATTTCCTGGCGGCACTTGTCGAAGGCTTCCTGGCCGTCCTCGGCTTCATCGACGATATAGTCCATGTCTTCGAGGATTCTGCGCGCCACCCGGCGTACCACGCTCGAATCGTCCACGATAAGACACGATTTCATCGTCGAACCCCCAACCGAGACCGCGCGAAGCCTCTAAATACCGGGCAAACCGGGATCAGCCAAAGTCCAAGGGATGCCTGAAACGGCCCGCGCAACACTAAATACTATCGCACGAAAACTCCGTACGAATGGTTACGACAACCTTTCAGTGTTCTAGTCAGCGGACTAAGCAGCTTCACCTATAGCCGCGACGGGCGGCTGTGGGGTCGCGGTGAAAACGAATTCCTCGTTCTCGAGGTCGAGGTGAACTGCCATATTGGTCATCCGCGCGAGAAGGCCGGTATAGAACGGCTGAATGCCGCGGGCGTCGACGCCTTCCTCGGGGCTGCCGGCGACAAGGCCTTCAGCGCCTGCGGGGATCAGGGTCTTCGGGCCCTTCGAGGTGATGCGGAAACGCTCCTCGCCCGTCGGCCCTTCGACTTGGACCTTCACGGTGCCACCGCGCGGCACGGCGCCGGCGCCGATCAGCAGCATGTTCATCAGCAGCTTGGCCTTGTGTTTGGGCAAAAGGATCAGCGGCACCTGCCAGTCGAGTTCAGCCTTTTCGATCTCGAAGAACAATCGGGCGACACGCTCGCACTCGCGGGTGTCGAAATCGGTGCCGGCGGTGGAGGACGCGCCGTAGGCGAGGCGGGCAAATTCGAGTTTTGCCCGCGCCTGCTTTGCCGCGTTGGAAATCAGATCGCGGGCGAACGGGGCCATTTCGCCCTGAGCGGGATCGGCCAGAACTTCGAGGCCGTTGCCGATGGCGCCGACGGGGTTGATGAGGTCGTGGCAGACGCGTGAGCAGAGCATGGCGGCGAGGTCGGTCGCCTTGAGCTCAATGATGTCGGCCATGCGGTTTTCTCCGGAAACGGGGATGAGAATCATCGGACAAGTTTGCCCGATAGGGGGAAGCATTGAAAGCTCACGGGGTCGGGACCGCCGTAGAGGCGACTGCCGGCGGCTGCGGTGCGTCGGGAGCAACCATCGCAGCCTGTGGGTCGGATAGCTTCAGCCATGCCGCGCGGGCGTCGGTAATGATGGGGATCGGCGCGGCGGTAAAGGCATCCCGATTGTCGATCGAATAGAAGAGGTAAAGGCGCTCGGCGGCGATTGTGTAAATCTGCGGATTGCCGTCGGACATGTAGCCCTGCGCCAGCGCGGTGGTCGAATGGCCGCCGAACTGGGGAGCGTAGGTCTCAGGCGAGCGGATGAAGACGTCACGGTTGGCGCCGCTGGCAAAATACCAGGGCACGCCTTTCCAATCGTACTCGTAGTCGGGCTTACCCTGTAAAGGCTGCGCTTCTGTGAAATAGCTCACCGGATCGTACCCATCGAGCGCGACGCCGGTCAGCGCATCAACGACGATCGATGGGGGCAGGCCGTCTGCATTTACTGGAGCAATCAGACCTGCCGAAATCACGATCTGCGCGCCCAAGACGATGGTTAATGTTTGTTTACGGATTTGCCGCATCATCGCCGTGATAGCCTGCTAGCCAAACAATGCAGCCTGATGCGACAAGGCTAGCGCCAAATTGATAATCCTTTGGTAAACACTTTCCACCGATCGCCAATTCGTCGCCGGAGTGCGCCATGTTGAAACGTCTAGTCCTTGGTCTGCTGATGCTTCTGACGTTCGCTGCCGCGCCTCTCCCGGCGCTGGCGCGCTCAGGCTCGCTCAGCGACACATACACAGCCGACGAGCTCGTCGATAAGGGCAGCCAGTTCTTCGGCTCGGTGGCGCAGGGCATGGCGTCGGTAGTCGAAAAGGCCGTGTCACAGTACGGCCTGCCCAATGGCTATATCCTCGGCAGCGAGGGTGGCGGCGCATTCTTCGCCGGCGCGCGCTATGGGCAGGGCACGATGTATACCCGCAATGCCGGCGACCTTTCGGTCTACTGGCAGGGCCCGACGATTGGCGTCGATTTCGGCGGTGACGGTTCGAAGGTCATGATGCTCGTCTACAATCTGCCTTCGGTGCGAACGATCTATACGCGCTTCCCCGGCGTCGACGGCTCGGCATACGTGGTGGGCGGCCTCGGCATGACGGTGCTTAAGAAAGACAACGTTGTGTTGGTGCCGATCCGCTCGGGCATCGGGGCGCGTCTCGGCATCAACGCCGGCTATCTCAAGTTCACGCCCGAGCCGACCTGGAATCCGTTCTGACGCTTGGCGGATAACTGGGCCGGCAAGCCGGCCCCCTGACGCTAGTCGCGAGCAGCCCTCCCGCCGCCGGTCGCTGTCCCAGCCGAATCACCGCTTGTGATCGCGCAGGCAATGGGCACGGCCGACACAATCCGATATAAGATATTCAGATTAGAGCGTTAGGGTTGCCTCTCGTCAGGGGAGACGTGCCGGATGAGCATTGAGAGCATCATGTATTTCGCCCTCGGCGCTCTGGCGTCGGCGCTGGTGATGTTGATGATCATGCCGGCGATCTGGCGGCGTGCCGTGCGGCTGACGAAGAAGCGTATCGAGGCGGCGACGCCGATTACGCTTGCCGAGTTCCGGGCAGACAAGGATCAGCTACGCGCTGAGTTCGCCCTCTCGACCCGGCGCCTCGAAATGAATGTCGAGCAGTTGCGCAAGCGCCTGTCCGAACAGCTTGGCGATTTCAGCCGCAAGAAGCAGGACCTCGGCGCGCTGAGGGATCAGCGTGACGAGCACATCGGCGTTGTCCGTGAGCTCGAAGAGCGGGAAGCCGACCTCAGGAGCCGCATTCTCGATCTTGAACGTGAAAGCACCGATCTTGCACAGCGTCTGACCGTTCGCGACCGTGAGCTCGAGGAAAAGTCCGATGCGCTGCAAAGCGCGCGCGAGGCGATCCGGTCAAAACTGCCAGCGAGCCTGCGCGCCGACGGCAAGGCACTGACCGGTGACTATGACGAGGACATCGACGATCTGCTGACGGCCATCGCCGTTGAGCGCAAGCGCGCAAGCTTCCTCGAACAACAGGCGAGGGGTCTGCTGGGACAGCTTGAAAAGCTCGACAAGCGCTCGGCGGATACCAACACCGCGATGGCCGAGCTGCGCAAAAACCTTGCAGATAAGGACGACGCGACGACCGGCGCCAACCAAAACCTGGTCGAGGCCGAGGTCCGGATCGCCAACGCCGAGAGCCGCTTCAATGCGCTGCTGGCGGAAACCGATGAGATCGTAACGACCGGCGCACGCAAGCACGAGCAATTGCTGGCCGAAAAGCTGTCGCTCGAAGCGCAGGTCGAACAACTGCGCGAGAAGGTGCAGCACGTCGAGTCCACGGTGATGACCGACTGGGACAGCGACCGGATCGAGCAGTCGCACCTTAGGGAGCGCCTCAACGATATCGCCTCAGATGTCAGCCGGCTGGTCTATGCTGTTGAAGCGCAGGCCTCGCCCGATCCTGAGGAAAGCCTGTTCGACCGCGTGCAGCGCTTTGCCGATGACGGCGTCAAGGTTGAGAACTTTCCCGTGAAAAACGGCCCCGCGCAGCGTTCGGCGGCAAGCGGCGCGCCAGCGCCATCGGCTGCGCCGATCCGGGCGCGTGGCACCTCTGTGGCCGACCGCATGGCGGCGCTCAGGGAGCTCCAGGGCCGTAACTAGGCCGCTCTATTCGCTGACCACCGGGATTTCGCGCAGGATTGCGCCAGTTTTGCCATCGAAGATGCGCAGGCTCGTGGCTGAGCCGTTCTTGTAGGTGACGCTGATATCGCCGCCGGTTGCTATGATCGACACAATGGTTGCGCCAGCTGGAATCCTCACTGCGGCCGCGGTGTAGGCGCCGGCATCGGCCGGTGCGCTGCCGCCGTCCTTGCTGGCGCGATAGACAAGCGCCCCGGCAATGACGATAAAGCCCACAATCAACAGCCCGATCGTGAAGACGAACGATTTTCGCGCCCGCGCGATGATCGCGGCAGCTTCGGGCGTCATCTTGGTATCGTCCGGGTTCGGACCAGGGGTGCTCATGCAGGACGTCTCCGAGGGCTCTTCAGTTCAGGACTCTTCGATGGAAGAGGTCGAGTGGCAGTATGTGGCCGACGCGGAAGCGGCGGGGCAGCGGCTCGACGGCGCTTTGGCCAAAGGGCTTGCAGCGTTCAGCCGGGCGCGCGTCAAGGACCTCATAGAGAAGGGCGCTGTTTCGATCAATGGCGAGACGGTCGAGGAGCCCAAGCACAGGCTGAAGGTCGGCGATGTCGTGGTGCTCGTGGCGCCCGAGCCGGTCGATGCCGAACCGACCCCCGAGGATATCCCGCTCGACATCCTCTATGAGGACGATGCGCTGATCGTCATCAACAAGCCGGTGGGCATGGTGGTCCATCCGGCCCCCGGTAGCCTCAACGGGACGCTGGTCAATGCGCTGCTGTTCCATTGTGGCGACAGCCTCAAGGGCATCGGCGGGGTGAAGCGGCCGGGTATCGTGCATCGGCTCGACAAGGACACGTCCGGTGTAATGGTCGCCGCGAAGACCGACAAGGCGCACCAGCATCTCTCGGCGCAATTTGCCGACCACGGCCGGACGGGGCCGCTACACCGCGCCTACACCGCCTTCGCCTGGGGAATGACGGAAAGCGCCCGCGGCACAGTGGATGCGCCGCTCGGCCGCGACCAGAACAACCGGCTGAAGCAGGCGGTGCGCAAGGATGGCCGCGAGGCGATCACCCATTATTTGACCGAGGCCCGCTTTGGCGGGGAAGGTTGGCAGATCACAAGACTGACCTGCGAGCTCGAGACCGGCCGCACGCATCAGATCCGCGTCCATATGGCTCATGTCGGCCATCCGCTGGTGGCCGACCCGCTTTATGCGCCGGGTTACGCCACCAAGGCCAACCGGCTGCCTGAGCCCTTGCGAAAAATAGTGCAGGGATTGGGCCGCCAGGCTTTGCATGCGGCGGAACTCGGCTTCGAGCATCCCGTTACTGGCGAAGAGATGTTCTTCGAGGCGGCGCTGCCGGCAGATTTGGCCGATCTCGAAGAAGCACTGGAGCCCTACAACGAGGCGTTCGCGCGCTAAAATGTGATGCCTAGGTTACCATGCGTAACCGTATATCTGCCCTGCGCGCAGCGCGGGTTGCGGGGGTCTTATCTTGGCGTATTCGCGACCTATATAGTGCTAGCCACAGGTGTGCCGCCATGGACATCGAGGTGGCGTTTCCGCCCGCTCGCGGGGGGAGGAAGGGGGACCATATGGCCCAATCAAATCTGCCGATCCTCAGTTCAGAAGGTGGCCTCGGCCGCTATCTGCAGGAAATCCGCAAGTTCCCGATGCTGGAACCGGATCAGGAATTCATGCTCGCCAAGCGCTACAAAGAGCACGCCGATCCCAGCGCCGCGCAAAAACTCATTACCTCGCACCTTCGCCTCGTCGCCAAGATCGCCATGGGCTATCGCGGCTATGGCCTGCCCATTTCCGAGGTCATCTCGGAAGGCAATGTCGGCTTGATGCACGCTGTCAAACGCTTCGAGCCCGATAAGGGTTTCAGGCTCGCGACCTATGCGATGTGGTGGATCAGGGCGGCCATTCAAGAGTACGTGCTCAGGTCGTGGTCGCTGGTCAAGATCGGCACCACGGCGGCTCAGAAGCGTCTGTTCTTCAACCTCCGCCGGGTGAAGGGGCAGATCGCCGCGCTCGACGACGGCAATCTCCATCCCGACCAGATCAAGCAGATCGCCACCACGCTCTCGGTTTCCGAAGCCGATGTCGTGTCGATGAACCAGCGGCTCGGCGGTGATGCCTCGCTCAACGCGCCGATGCGCGCGGACGAGGGCACCTCGGAGTGGCAGGATTGGCTGGTCGACGATACGCCGGACCAGGAGACGACGCTCGGCAACTCGGAAGAGTATGACGAGCGGATGAGCCTCCTGACCAACGCGATGGACGATCTCAATGAGCGCGAAAAGGCGATCTTCCAGGCCCGTCGCCTGAAGGAAGAGCCGGCGACGCTCGAAGAGCTGGCGCAGGAATACAATGTCAGCCGTGAGCGCATCCGGCAGATCGAGGTCCGCGCCTTCGAAAAGGTGCAGGACCGCGTGCAGCAGCAGGCGCGGGAACGCGCCCGCGCAAGGGAAGCCGCGACGGCTTAGTCAGGCGACCTTCGGTTCATATCGCTGAATCTTCATATCGCCGCCCCGCGCCCGCTGGGCGGCGATATCGTATGCGGTCTGCATGCGCATCAGCGTATCCATCGCAACCCCGAACGCCATTTCGACGCGCTGGGCCATTTCAGGTGACAGCGAGGCCCTGCCATTAAGTAGCGCGGAAAGGGCAGGCCGAGTGACGTTCAGCACCCGCGCGGCTTCTGTCACTGACAGCTCCAGCGGCTCGATGATTTCCATTCTGATGAAAACGCCGGGATGGGACGGCTGGACCATGGGTCGCATGCTGGTCTCCTAGTGATAATCCTCGAAGTCGAGGTCGGTTATTCTCGTTCGATCCTCGGACAGCCGGAAGGTGATCCGCCAATTGGCCGTCACGTGTAACGCCCAAGTGGCCTTGCGATCGCCTGTTAGCCGATGAGCTTTCCATGATGGAATGCTTGCCACCTCATCGGCAGACGCTGCACTTTGGAGGAACGACACGATGTTGCGGATTTTCTCTATCGTGCTGGCCGGCAATCCTGACGCATCGCCGGCCTCAATGAACCGACGCAATCCCTTATGACGAACTGTGTCGATTTCCATGAGCCAAAATAGCGCAACGCCTGTCTCCTGTAAAGCGACGGGAGACGCTACTGCTCTAAGGCCTTGATCAAAGCCTCCAGCCAACGCCGCTCGATGATCAGCAGATAGACGCCCCTATCGCCGGGTTCGGGCTCGATCGAAAAGTCGGTCATGCTGGCTTCGTTCGAGGTGCCCGTACGGATGCCTGGCGCGAGGGTTAGTCCGTCGAGCGGATATTTCAGGCCCGTCGAGTGGCGAAATCTGGTGGCGGTTAGCGGGTGAACGGATACTCGCGCGCCCGGCTCAACGGCAAACGCGATGGGTCCGGTCAACGCCAGCGCGACATCGAACTCATCGACTAGGATAATCCGGCGCTTCGCCGCGTAGCGCGCGACCGCATCCAGAGCGGCCAGGGTGTGGTCGAAGCGCTTGCCGGTCATGCCGAGGCCGACGGTTACTGGCGCCGAGGTCGAATACAGCGCCTTCTCGAAATCGGTGGTTTCCTGCTCGGGGATGCGGACGAGCTTTGTCCGCGTGTCCCAGCTTAGGGGATCGGCGAGGGAGTCGAAATCGCCGATGATCGCCTCGGGGACGAGGCCTGCCGCGCGGATGACATCGCCGCCGCCGTCCGCGCCGATGACGTGTGCGCCCTCGGCTGCGAGCTTGTGCAGCAGGTGTTCATCGAGTGCGCCGCCGCCGACGATCACCAGCACGCCATTGAATGTCATGGGCTCAGGTTTTGGGTCTTGCACTCGTCCGAGCCCCCGAATAAGTTCCGCCCGTCTCGCTGGGGTGCTCCGGAAACGGAGCTGAGAAACACCCATTGAACCTGAACCAGGTCATGCTGGCGGAGGAAGTTCGAGATGGCAAGGACGCTTATCGCGTCCCTAACCATTGACACAATCCCTTCATCTTCATGGCCGCTACCATAGGAAGGGAATGACCGATGGTCTTCTTCAAAACCCTCGTGGTTGCGGTCCTTGCTCTGTTCGCCACATCGGCGATCGCGGCGGATCAGCCCACGCTGAATGTCTATACCTATCAAAGCTTTGCCTCGGATTATGGTCCCGGCCCCGGGATCAAGAAGGGGTTCGAGGCCACCTGCAACTGCAAGCTCAACTTCGTCGCTATCGACAGCGCCATCGGCGCGCTGCGGCGGGTGCAGCTCGAAGGTGCGACGACCACGGCCGACGTGCTGCTCGGCCTCGACACCTCGATTGCCGGCGAGGCTCGGGCGACTGGTCTCTTTGCGCCGCACGGGCTTGACCTCTCCGGGCTCGACCTGCCGAGCAAGTGGACCGATCCGGATTTCGTGCCGTTCGACTATGGCTATTTCGCCTTCGTCTACGACACGACGAAAGTGAAAAACCCGCCGAAATCCTTTGAGGATCTGATTGCCGAGCCGGCGAGCTTCAAGATCGCGCTGGAAGATCCGCGCTCGGATACCCCGGGCCTCGGCCTGCTGCTCTGGATTCAAGCGGCGTATGGCGACAAGGCCGACGACATCTGGAAAGGCCTGAAGCCCCATATCGCAACGATGGCCCGCTCCTGGGATGATGCCTATGGGCTCTTCCTCAAGGGTGAAGCTGACATGGCGCTCTCCTACACCACCTCGCCGGCCTACCATGCGATCGAGGAGAACAAGCCGAACTACGCGTTCGCGGCATTCAGCGAGGGGCACTATCCACAGATCGAGGTTGCCGGGATTTTGAAATCGTCCAAGCAGCAGGATCTGGCAAAATCGTTTTTGACCTATCTAACCTCGGCCGATGCACAAAAGATCATCCCGACGACAAACTGGATGTATCCCGTGCGCGACATCGGTGCCGACCTGCCGGCGGCCTTCAATACACAGGCCAAGCCGAGCAAAATCCTGACGCTCGATGAGAAGACGATCATCGCCAACAAAGGCAAGTGGATCGACGACGCTTTGGCGGCGATAAAGTAGGCGGATGACTGGTCGTATGACCGTAGCTACGTTGCCCCCTCGACCGCTCCGGCTTTTGGCCGGGGCGGTGGTGGCGGTTGCGGTCGCGGCGCTGGTGGTGCTGCTGTTCCGATCGATAATTGTCGCGGCCTCGACCCAGGCGGCCGATATGTCGGGCAGCGTCGATATTGCTCATCTGCTCCGGATGACCGCCATTCAGGCGGCACTGTCGACGGTTTTGTCGCTGATGGTCGGGGTGGCGCTGGCGTGGGCGCTCAACCGGCTGCGGTTTTTCGGCCGCGGGCTGGTGATCGGCCTCTTCGCTTCGGCCATCGTGACGCCAGGATTAATCGTGGCGTTCGGGTTGCTGACTGTGTGGGGTCGGAGCGGCTGGATCAACGCCGTCGCACACCTATTCGGCGGCAACGTCGACATGCCGATCTTCGGGCTCGGCGGTATCCTCGCGGCGCATGTCATTCTTGATGGTGCGTTTGCCGCCCGCATCCTGCTCTCACGGCTCGATGCAATTCCGCAGGCCCGGCTCAAGATGGGGCAGAGCCTTGGCCTCTCCGCGCCGTGTCGCTTCGCGGTGATCGACTGGCCGGCGATCCGCGGCACGCTGCCCGGACTTGCGGCGATCATCTTTCTCCTCGCCTTCACCAGTTTTCCGATCGTGTTGCTGCTCGGAGGAGGGCCGGCCAACCAGACGCTCGAGGTTGCGATCTACTCCGCCGTGCGGCTCGATTTCGATCTCAACGCTGCTGTGACCTTGGCGCTGGTGCAGGTTGGCGTCTGTGCGGCGATCATTGTGCTGTCCGCGCTGTTTGCGCCGATCCCATCGAGCCTCGGCCCGGCGGCCGGGCAAAGCTGGGCCGACCACCGGGCGGCACGGGTGGTGCAATGGGTGATCCTGATCCTCTGCCTCGTGGGCTTCGCGCTGCCGCTGCTTGCGGTGCTGCTTGGCCCGATCGAGGGGGGGATCGTTGCAGTGCTTTCTCGGCCGGCGTTCTGGAATGCGCTGGCGACGAGCCTTGCCGTTGCGACAGCTGCTGCCGCGCTTAATCTCGCTCTCGCCCTCGCTCTGGCCATGGGGCGCTCGGCAACGGCGCGTACCGGTTTTCGGCTTGGGCTTACCGCGCCCGCCTACACCTATCTGGCGGTGCCGGCGATGGTACTGGCACTCGGCTTTTTCCTGCTGGTGCGGGCGGCCGGAATCGAACCGCAACGGGCGGGGCCAATGGTGGTGATCGTTGCCAACGCGCTGCTGGGCCTGCCATTCGCCATCGCGACGCTCGGGCCGCCGCTTGAGGCAATTGCGAGCGGGCAGGGGCGGCTTATCCGCTCGCTCGGCCTTTCGGGCTGGCGGCAGTTCGTAACGATCGAATGGCCATTGATCGGCCGCGACATCGGGGTGGCGCTGGCGCTGTCGTTCTGCTTTTCGCTGGGCGATCTCGGCGTCATCTCGCTGTTCGGCACGCCAGATTTCACTACGCTGCCGCTGTTGCTGGTCGAGGCGCTCGGTGCGTATCGCAGCAACGATGCCGCCGTTATTGCGGCTTTGATGTTGATCGCGACGATTGTCGCGTTCACGCTGCTGCCGCCGCTCGTCGAAAGGCTGTCACGTGCTCGCACTTGAGGAGTTGAGCTACCGGCATCCCGGACAGTCACGCGACTATGCCTTCACGATGACGGCGACGCCGGGGCAGATCACCGCCGTTTCCGGCCCGAGCGGCTCGGGCAAGTCGACGCTGCTCGATCTCATCGCCGGATTTTTAGTGCCTCAATCGGGGACGATCCGGCTCGACGATGCCGATCTCGTGCCGCTCCCGCCTGAGGGGCGACCCGTCTCGATCCTGTTCCAGTCCGACATGCTGTTCGAGCATTTGTCGGCGGCGAAGAATGTCGCGCTGGGGTTGCCGGCAGGTACGCCCGGGGCAGAGGTGCAGCCGAAGGTTGCGGCGGCACTGGCGGAGGTGGGATTGCCCGAGATCGGCAAGCAGCGCGCCTCGACACTTTCCGGTGGACAGAAGCAGCGCGTGGCGCTGGCACGAACGCTGCTTCGCGCGCGGCCGGTGCTGCTGCTCGATGAGCCGTTCTCGGCGCTTGATGACGATACGCGCGTCCTCGTGCGCGAACTCGTCCAGGCCCTCACGCGACGGCATCGCTGGACGACCATCCTCGTCAGTCACCATGGCGATGATGTCGAGGCATTGGCAGCGCGGCACTATCGGATCGAAGGCGGGCGCCTCAAAGAGGATACCGACTGGGGTGGTGGCGCTTCGCCGTGAAGCACTTCAGTCCGTCGTTACCTGACTCAGGGCTAAGCCGGAGACTGTGCCCTTCTTGCTGATGACGTAGCCGAGTTTTTGGTAGACCGATTTGCCGCTACCGTCGCCGACCGGCCTCGTCGAGTCGTAATAGGCATTGTGCTGCCGATCGCGTTTGAGGGCGCCGAATTTCGCCTGGAGGTCGGCAGGCGAAGCGCCGATCGAGGGGATACCGAAGGTCGGGAAGACGAAGGTTTTTGAGGCTGTCGCACAGCCGCTGACCTTCGACGCATCGACGTTCTCGACGACGATCGTGCTGACCGTATCCGTGCCGCCGGCCATCTCGTTGTCCGAGATGAACCACACGGTCGTCGGGATATCGGCCTTGGTCTTGGCGTGCTGCGTGTAGCAGAGCCAGGTCACCGCGTTGCCCGCATCGCCCTGCGTGTGAAGCAGGCCGCCATAGCTGCCCTGGATCAGATCGAGCGTGGTCTTCTCGAATGCAATCGGCATCTGCCCGATGGTCGTGCCGGCCGCGAAATCAATATCAACTTCGGGGGCGCTCTCGCCAACGATCCCCGCAACGACGACATCGGCGAAGTTGCTGAGCTTTGGTCCGGGGAGCGCCGGAGCCCCCGTGATGGCAGGTGTCGTGACGGGGGCGTCGGTTGTGGTCGCCCCAGCGCTGAGGGCGGCGGGCAAGTTGATGCTCGGCGCGGTCAGGGGCGCGCTATCTGCCATCGCCATAGCGGGCGCTGCCGCGAGCGTCGCAAGTGCCAGAAGAATCCGTATCGGCTTCATATTCGGTCCCAGAGCTTGGGCGCTGCCTAACCGCCTGTGCGGCAAAACAAAACCCCGCACGATGTCGCACGGGGTTTTGGCACAATTGAAGAGGGATTGTGGCCGTCAGGCGCTTTCGGAGTAGACCTCGTTCTCGTCGGGCTCGCGCAGCACATAGCCGCGGCCCCAGACGGTTTCGATGTAGTTCTTGCCGCCAGTTGCGACTGAAAGCTTCTTGCGGAGCTTGCAGATGAACACGTCGATGATTTTTAGCTCGGGTTCGTCCATGCCGCCGTAAAGGTGGTTGAGGAACATTTCCTTGGTGAGCGTCGTGCCTTTGCGGAGCGAGAGCAGCTCCAGCATCTGGTATTCCTTGCCGGTCAGATGGACGCGCTGGCCGGTGACTTCGACGGTCTTGGTGTCGAGGTTGACCGTGAGATCGGCGGTCGAGATGACCGATTGCGCATGGCCCTTGGAGCGGCGGACGATGGCGTGGATGCGGGCGACCAGCTCATCCTTGTGGAAGGGCTTGGTCATGTAGTCGTCGGCGCCGAAGCCGAGGCCGCGCACCTTATCCTCGATGCCGGCGAGACCGGAGAGGATCAGGATCGGCGTCTGTACCTTGGCGACGCGGAGAGTGCGGAGCACTTCATATCCGCTCATGTCGGGCAGGTTCAGGTCGAGGAGGATGATGTCGTAGTCGTAGAGCTTGCCGAGATCGACACCCTCTTCGCCCAGATCGGTCGTATATACGTTGAAACTCTCCGACTTGAGCATCAACTCGATGCTCTGCGCTGTCGCGCTGTCGTCTTCAATCAGGAGCACCCGCATGCCAATCCCCTTAACCTAAACGTCCCTGCCTGGAACAGAATGCGGCCCCAATCAGGCGGCACTCTTTACTGATCCTTACTGGATATGACTCAAACCTAAGCCCAATTAGTTAACAAAGTTTATTTCTGATCCGCAAGCCGTAATCGTTACTAGCAGTTACGAATGTCAAGCCTTTGAAGTTGCAATGCTTTTTGAAGATAATTTTCTTAATATCTTAGGTTAAGAAGGCGTTATAAGCGACTCTCCGGACTCAGCGATTAAGGCGTCTGTGAACGGAATTGTGGCAGCGTCAGGCGATCGACGCACGGAGGGCTGCAGGTGGCACGTTAACGCTTTTTGCTTAACGTTCGGTTACCCTTAACGCTTCAAAACGATTCGCCCGAAGGCTCTTCTTGCAAGCCCTGACCGCCGCCATCGAGATGCTCGACGAAGTCGAGGTGTTCGGCCGCGTCAGGACGGTGCAGGGCTTGTTGATCGAGGTCGTCGGGCCGGTGCGCGAGCTCCGCGTCGGCGGCCGGGTGAAAATCGAAACCATGGGTGGCGGCGAACTGGCCGCTGAAATCATCGGCTTCAAGGATGGGCATGCTCTCTGCCTGCCGTTCGGCCCGGTGGCCGGCGTCCGGCTCGGCTGCAAGGCGGTGTTTCAGCGGCACGATGGCGCCGCTTATCCTTCCGATGCCTGGCTCGGACGCGTTGTCAATGCCGATGGCGAGCCGATCGATGGCAAAGGGCCGGTGGCGCGCGGCGCCGTACCTTATGCGTTGAAGGCCTCGCCGCTCGCGGCGCATGACCGCGAGCGCGTCGGTGCGCCGCTCGACATGGGCGTGCGCGTGCTCAACACTTTCACCACCATGTGCGATGGCCAGCGCATGGGCATCTTCGCCGGCTCGGGCGTCGGCAAGTCGGTGCTGATGAGTATGCTGGCGCGCAACGCCCAGGTTGATGTCGCGGTGATCGGGCTCATCGGCGAACGCGGTCGCGAGGTGCAGGAGTTCATCACCGACTATCTTGGTGAAGTCGGCATCAAGCAGGCGGTGGTGGTCGTCGCCACTTCGGACGAAGCTGCGCTGATGCGCCGGCAGGCCGCTTATCTCACGCTGGCGCTCAGCGAATATTTTCGCGACCAGGGCAAGCGCGTGCTCTGCATGATGGATAGCCTCACCCGCTTTGCCATGGCACAGCGCGAGATCGGCCTTGCGACGGGGGAGCCACCGACGGCCAAGGGTTATCCACCGACGGTCTTCACCGAATTGCCGCGGCTGCTCGAGCGGGCAGGGCCCGGGCTCGCCGGCTCCGGCAGCGTTACCGGTCTATTTACCGTTTTAGTCGAAGGTGATGATCACAATGAACCCATTGCAGATGCTGTTCGCGGCATCCTCGATGGGCACATCGTGATGGAGCGCGGCATTGCCGAACGGGGTCGCTACCCGGCCATCAATGTCTTGCGCTCGATCTCGCGCACCATGCCAGGGTGTGTGCCGGCCAAGGTGAGGCCGGTGCTGCAGGCGGCGCGCGAACTGATGTCGGTATTTGCCGACATGGAGGAACTGATCCGGCTGGGGGCATACCGGAAGGGATCAGATCCGAAGGTGGACCGTGCGATCGCGATCAACCCGGCGCTGGAGGCGTTCTTGAGCCAGCAGCGGGAAGAGCGGATGTCGATCGAGGACGGTTACACGATGCTGGAGGCGATCGTCGATAAGGCGGGCGTCCCGGCAGGCTGAGGGTGCGTAATGCCCGGGGCCAGACTGACTTGATGGGGTAAGGAGTACAAGTCATGAAGTCGCGCAGCGAGAGCCTGATCCGGCTCAAGAAATTTCAGGTCGACGAGAAGCGCCGCCAGGTTGCGCAAATCGAGATGATGATCGCCGATTTCGAGCGCATGGCAGGTGAGCTCGACCAGCAGATCGAAATCGAGCAGACCAAAACCGGCATCTCGGATGTGGCGCATTTTGCCTATTCGACCTTTGCCAAGGCGGCGATCTCACGGCGCGACAATCTCCTCGCCTCCGCTCACGACATGAAGGACAAGCTCGAAGGCGCGCAGGACGCGCTGGCCGAAGCCGTCGAAGAGCTGAAGAAAATCGAGCTTCTCGATCAGCGCGAGCACGGCCGCGAGGCCGTCGCCGAAGCCAAGGCCGAGCAGGCCGAATACGACGAGATGGGCCGGCTGAGACACCTGCGGTCGTAAGTGCGAAGCACGGCCTAGAGGCGCTCCATCAGTTCGATGCGGTTGCCGAACGGGTCGCTGACATAGCAGCGCCTGTATCCCGGCAGGGGCTCGTCCTCGCGGATCGCGACGCCGCCGGCGGCGAGCGTCTTGGCTAATGCCGCCAGGTCATCGACGAGGAATGCCGGATGCGCTTTGCGTGCCGGCGAAAACTCCTTCTCCACGCCGAGGTGGACCTTCACGGGTCCGCGTTCGAACCAGACGCCGCCGCGCGCGGCAAGGTTCGAGGGCTTTGCAATTTCCTTAAATCCAAGCAGCCCGACATAGAAGAGGCGCGCCTGATGCTCGCCGCCTTCCGGCATTGCGAGCTGGACGTGATCGAGGGCAAGGATTGTCATCCGTGACTCAAAGGTTCGAAGCCGGAGCGAGATAAGATATCATTCAAAATGGACTCGGCAGGAGCGGGGGGTATTTCGTGTCGGCGCCGCAAAAACGAAAACCTAACAACGTCGTACTTATTCTCCTGGCGGTCGTCGGTATCGTCGTCGTTATCGTCCAAATCAACTTGCTATTTCCTGCCATCGTATCTGGTGTTTTTTGCGAGCCTAGAAGAGGCGCTTGTGGCCCCACGATAATTAGAAATCACGACACTTTCCGCTTCGACGTCGACATATTGCTTCAAACTCTGGTTCTCTGTTTTGGTCTTGCGATGGCGGCCGGCTCACTGTTCTTGTACATCGTCGGCGACGAATTCCGCCCTAGGCGGAAGCGAAATCGGCGCCCTCCGGACAAATAGAATCTGCGGCGTTAGGCGCTCATTTCATTTCAGCTGACATATTGGCCGTGGTTTCACACGCTGTCAGGCCAGAGATTGAGTATCGCGACCATGCCCGCCACGCGCTTCACCGCTCTTCAACGTCCCACGGCGTTGCTGGTCATCGGCCTGCTGGTGCTGGTCGTCTGCGCTCTCGTCGTGATGTCCGCCGGCATGGATACCGCCGGCACGGCGACGTCGGCGGACACGGGCGATCGGGCAGCCTATGACCGCATCGTCGATCATATGCGCGCAGGGCAGAACTACTACGACGCGGCCCGGATCGAACTGAGCCACGGCCACTATGCGATGCAGTCGGTCTTCAACTGGCGGACGCCGCTTCTGGCGTGGTTTGTTGCGCTGTTCCCGAGCACCATCTGGCCGCAGGGTCTGTTGCTCGGGCTCGCTGTCATCGCCGGGGCGCTTGCCTGCAAGCTCGTCTACGACCGGCTTGGCGCGGTTGCGGCCGGGGTTTTGACGATCGTCGAGATCGTTACCCTCGGTGTCTGCCTCGTTCCGGACTCGATCGTCTTTGCCGAAGTGCCGGCCGGTGTGCTGATCATGCTGTCGGCCATGGCGTATGGTGGTGATCATCGAAAGCTGGGGCAGGGGGCGGGTATTCTTGCACTTTTCCTGCGCGAACTCGCCGGCCCTTATGTGCTGATCTGCCTGTTCCTCGCCTGGCGCGAGAAACGCTACGGCGAATGCCGCATGTGGATCGCTGCGCTAGTCGTTTATGCCGCCTATTTCGGGTGGCACTATCTGATGGTCAAGGCGCACCAGCAGCCCGGCGATCTGGCGGACCCGAAAGGCTGGATACAATTCGGCGGTGTCGGATTCTTACTAGCGATCTCGAGCTTCAACGGTCTTTTCTTCACCGCACCGCTGTGGGTCAGTGCAGTGTTTGCGCCGCTGGCCGTGCTGGGAGCGGTCGCCTGGCCTGGCCAAGGTGGTCTCAGAATTGGGCTGACCGTAATGGCCTATCTCGCGCTGTTCTCGATCGTCGGCCAGCATTTCAACCTTTATTGGGGTGCGATGTTTGCACCACTGATGTCCGTTGGCATCGTCTGGGCTCCGGCCGCGCTGCGCGATCTCTGGCGGAGTGCTCGAGGATCGAGGGCAGCGCCAGCGACCCGCCTGCAGGTCGGGGGCGGCTAGACGCTGCCGACGGTCTTCAGTCGCACACGGGGATGAACCTCGGTCTGGCTCATCACCACGGTCTGCGGGCGGAAGCGCTCGACGATGGCGCGGACATGCTGGCGGATCGAAGGCGAGGTAATCAGCACCGGCAATTCTCCCTGCTGGGCTGCCTGCTCAAAGCCCTTCTGCACGCCGACGATGAATTGCTGCAGCCGTGACGGCGCCATGGCGAGATGGCGCTGTTCGCCCTCGCCGACCATGGCTTCGGCGAAATCGCGCTCCCACTGCGGGGAGAGCGTCAGCAGCGGCAGGTTCCCATCGGGGCCGAGATTGGCGGCGCAAATCTGGCGGGCGAGGCGCGCGCGGACATGCTCGACGATGGTCTGCGTTGAACGCCCGGCAGCGGCAATCTCGGCGATGCCTTCGAGCACGGTCGGCAGATCGCGGATCGAGATGCGCTCGTTAAGCAGCGATTGCAGCACGCGCTGAATGCCTGAGATGGAAATGTGACCGGGGACGATATCCTCGATGAGTTTTTGCTGATCCTTGCTGAGGCCGGTGAGTAGCGACTGCACATTGGCGTAGCTCAGCAGTTCCGAGACATTGCCCTTGAGCACTTCAGTCAGGTGCGTGGAGATCACCGTCGAGGGATCGATGATCGAATAGCCTTTGAGCTCTGCCTCGTCGCGCAGCGCAGTCTCGATCCAGGTCGCCGGCAGGCCGAACGTCGGCTCCGTGGTGTGGTGGCCGGGGAGGGTAATGGGCTTCCCCATCGGGTCCATGACCATGAGCTGGTTGGCGCGGACCTGTCCCTTGCCGGCCTCGACCTCCTTGATCTTGATCCGGTATTCGTGCGGCTCGAGCTGCATGTTGTCGAGGATGCGGACCGGCGGCATGACGAAGCCGAGCTCGCTCGCCAACTGCCGGCGCAGCGCCTTGATCTGCTCGGTCAGCCGATCGCTGCCGCCTTCGTCTTCCTTGACGAGGCTGAGCAGGCCGTAACCGAGCTCGAGTTTCAGCTCGTCGACCTTGAGGCTGTCCTTGATCGGCCCATCTTCACTGGCGCCGCCCACGGCCGGATCGGGTGTCTTGGCAGCGCCGGTCGCGGCTTCGAGCGCAGCCTGCGCCTTGGCTACGAGCTTCGATTTGTTCGAGCGGAAGGCGAGGTAGCCGACACCACCGGCGAGCGCGAGGAAAGGCAGGAACGGCATGCCGGGTAGCAGTGCCATCAGCACCATCACGGCCGATGACATCCCCAGTGCCTTTGGGTAGCCGGTGAACTGCGCAACGAGCGCTTTGTCGGCGCTGCCGGCCACACCAGCCTTCGAGACGAGCAAGCCCGCGGCGGTCGAAACGATCAGCGAGGGGATCTGGCTCACGAGGCCGTCGCCGACGGTCAGCAGCGTGTAATTGCTCGCGGCCTGCTGAAAGCTCAACCCCTGCTGCAGCACGCCGATGATCATGCCGGCGATGATGTTGATAAAGGTGATCAGGAGGCCGGCGATGGCGTCGCCGCGCACGAACTTGCTCGCGCCGTCCATGTTGCCGAAGAAAGCGCTCTCGGCCTCGAGATTGGCGCGCCGCCGCTTGGCCTCGGCTTCGACGATCAGACCCGACGACAGGTCGGCGTCGATCGCCATCTGCTTGCCGGGCATGGCGTCGAGGCTGAAGCGCGCCGCGACTTCGGCGATGCGGCCCGAGCCCTTGGTGATGACGACGAAATTGACGATCACCAGGATGGCGAACACCACGACGCCGATGACGAAGTTGCCGCGCATGATGAAGTTGCCGAAGGCCTGGATCACATGGCCGGCGGCGTCCGTACCGGTGTGGCCGTTGGAGAGGATCAGGCGGGTCGAGGCAAGGTTCAGCGCCAGCCGCATCATCGCGGCGATCAGCAGCACGGTGGGGAAAGACGAAAATTCGAGCGGCGTCTGGATGAACAGCGCCGTCATCATGATGAGGACCGAAAAGACGATCGAGATGGCGAGCAGCGCATCGAGCAGTATCGCCGGCATCGGCAGGATGAGCACGACGATGATCGCCATGACGCCGATGGCGAGGCCGATATCGGTCGAGCGAAGAAGGCGGCTGACCTCCTTGAAGCTCGGGATGCGGAAGGCGCCGAGGGCAGGGACGGTTGGGGCGGGCGTGCCGGCGTTGGTGATGTCAGCCATTGGTCACCGAGGGTGCAACTGCTCCCCTCCCCCTTGAGGGGAGGGTGGCGGCAGCCGGGTGGGGGTGGGCCAACAACTCAGAGCTTGTGGCCCACCCCCACCCTCGATCCCTCCCCTCAAGGGGGAGGGAGGCGATGTGGCGCCGTTGCTGAAGGAAATCACTCACGCTGCGCTGGCCCGCTGTTCGCCGGGCGCAGGGATATCGACGCCTTCGTCGGCATATTGGTTGAGCTTGTTACGCAGGGTGCGGATCGAGATGCCCAAAATGTTGGCGGCGTGAGTGCGGTTGCCGATGACGTGGTCGAGCGTATCGAGGATGAGGTCTCGCTCGACATCGGCAACGGTACGGCCGACGAGATTGCGGGCGACGGCCTGAGCAGTTTCGGCGACCTGCGACGCGGCTGAGTGCTCGCGCACCACTTCGCGCAGGCCGGTGCCATCGGGCATGGCGATGGCTTCGGGACCGATGATTTCGCCTGAGGCGAGCAGCACGGCGCGATGCAGGGTGTTTTCCAGTTCCCGCACGTTGCCGGGCCAGGGCGCGCGCAGGAGTTCGTTGCGGGCCTCGGCGGAGAGGACGCGGCGGGGCAGGCCGTTGGCCTTGGCGTATTTGTCGACGAAATGTTCGGCAAGCGCGGCGATGTCGGCGGGGCGGTCGCGCAGGGCCGGTAGTTTGAGGTTCACCACGTTGAGGCGGAACCAGAGGTCTTCGCGGAAGCGGTTTTCGCGGACCGCGTCGGCGAGGTTGCGATTGGACGTCGCGAGGATACGGATATCGACCGGCACCGGCTTATTGCCGCCGACACGGTCGATCAGCCGCTCCTGAATTGCGCGCAGCAGTTTTGCCTGCAGCCGGATATCCATCTCGGAGATTTCGTCGAGCAGCAGCGTACCGCCATTGGCCTCCTCGAATTTGCCGATGCGGCGGCCGACGGCGCCGGTGAAGGCGCCCTTCTCGTGGCCGAACAACTCGCTTTCGAGCAGGTGCTCGGGGATCGCAGCGCAGTTGATCGAGATAAACGGCTTGTTGGCGCGCTTCGAGCGGGCGTGGAGATATTTCGCCATCACCTCCTTGCCGGTGCCGCTCTCGCCGGTGATCAGCACGCTCGCATCGGAGCCGGCGATCTGGTTGGCGAACTGCACGACCCGCGCCATCGCCGGATCGCGGAACAGGAAGTCGCTCGATTCCCGCGCTACGGCGGCGATGACGGCAGCGATCAACTCAGCATCTGGGGGTAGAGGAATATATTCCTTGGCGCCGGCGCGGATCGCGTTCACCGCTGCCGCCGCGTTGCTTTCGGTGCCGCAGGCGACGACCGGGATCGAGAAGCGCTCGGCATCGAGGGCGACGATCAGGCCGGGGATGTCTGCCATCACATCGACCAGCAGCAGATCGGCGCCGCGGCCGGCCCGCAGCGTCGCCATGGCAATGTCGACGGTTGCGGCATGGGCGACTTTGGCGCCGCCATCCATGGCGAGCTTGGTCGCCTGGGTGAGCTGGCCTTCCAGGGCTCCGATGATCAGAAGACGCATGGCGTTGGTCCTTTTATCGTCCTTGCTGTTGCGCTAGCCGCTCCGGCCGGCGCGTCAGCCTGCTTTGACAATTTCGGTCATGGTGACGCCGAGGCGGTTCTCGACGAGGACGATCTCGCCACGCGCCACCAGGCGTTCATTCACGTAGATTTCGACGGCTTCACCGACCTGCCGGTCGAGCTCGATGATCGAGCCAATGTCCATCTTGAGGAGATGGGCGACCGGCATCTTGGTGCGGCCGAGCACGACGGAGATGCGAACCGGTACATCGAACACAGCTTCGAGGTCGGCGGCGGTACGTTCGCCCGGCGCGACCGGCGGGACGCGGCCGGTGTTGTGCATTTCCTCGAAGGCGATGCCGGCTCCGGCGGATTGCGGTTCGTCGGCCATCAGGCGATCTCCTCGGCAGTTTTGCCGCCGCGGGCGGCGAGATAGGCAGCAATGCGGGTGTCGATGTCAGCCGATACGGCGGCCATATCGCGAACAAGACCGCCCTCCGACCATTCGATGCGGCCGTTGCCAACGGCGATGTCGGGATCGCCCATGACGATCAGCCGGCCGGCGAAGCCACTGGTCGCGATGCGGGCAGTGGCGATCGCCTGCATTGCATCGGCAATGTCGGGGTGGCAGCGGATGACGAGATGCGGCACGCCGTCGAGCGAGGCGAGGCACTCGACGAGCAGTGCCTCGAGCTCTGCTGCCGGCTGCCGCTCGAGCAGCGCCGCCGCAAGCTTCCGGCCGATTGTCGCTGCGAGATCGACGGCCTCGCGGCGAGCATTGTTACGGGTCTGGTCGAGGTTGCGAAGCATATCCCCGGCCATGTCGGCGAGGGCGTTGGCCGCCGCGCTTAATGCCTGTGCGGCGGCGGCGTTGGCGCTTTGCTCGCCGGCGGCAAAACCTTCGGCGTAGCCATCGGCGCGCGCCTGCTGCTGCAAGGCCATCCGGGCGGCGTCACTCATATAGGAGGCGCGATCGGGATCGTTGCCGAGGTCAAGGTCGAAGGTGAATCTGGCGGGGTTCGCGGTCATCGGTCAGGCCACCATCTGCTCATCGGCCTTGTTCTTGGCGATGATGATTTCGCCGCGCGCCGCCATGTCCTTGACCACGGCGACCATGCGGGTCTGGGCCTCGTCGACATCCTTGAGGCGGACCGGTCCCATCGCCTCCATGTCGTCCTTGAGCAGCTTTGAGGAGCGCGCCGACATGTTGGCGAAGAAGAATTCCTTGGCCTTCTCCTTGGCGCCCTTGAGGGCCAGCGCGAGATCCTTCTTGTCCATCTTCTGCAGCAGCGTCTGGATGGCGGAGGCTTCGAGCGTCGTCAGGTCTTCGAAGGTGAACATCAGTGCCTTGATGCGCTCGGCGTCCTCGCGGCTGGTCTCTTCCAACCCATTGATGAAGCGGGCCTCGGTCTGCCGGTCAAAGGAGTTGAAGATTTCGGCCATCTGCTCGTGGCTGTCGCGGCGCTTGGTGTGGCTCAGCGTCGACATGAATTCCGTGCGGAGCGTCGACTCGATCTTTTCGAGGATTTCCTTCTGAACGGCGTCGAGGCCGAGCATGCGCCGCATGACATCGAGCGCCAGCTCGCCCGGCAGCAGCGCGAGAATGCGGCTCGCGTGGTCGGTGGCGATCTTGGAGAGGACGACCGCGATGGTCTGTGGGTACTCGTTCTTGAGATAGGCGGCGAGGATGTCTTCCTGCACGTTGGAGAGTTTTTCCCACATCGTGCGGCCGGCGGGACCACGGATTTCCTCCATGATGGCGTCGACACGCTCCTGCGGCAGGAACGAAAGCAGCAGCCGTTCGGTCGTTTCGCTGTTGCCAGAGATGCTGCCGCTCGAGGAAATCGTGGTGACGAAGTCGATCAGCAGGCCATCGAGCATTTCCTGGGTGATCGGGCCGAGACGCGACATGGCACGCGACAGCGTCTTGATTTCGACCTCGTCAAGCTCGGTCCAGATCGGCTTGCCGAAATCGGGGCCGAGCGCCAGCAGCAGCACTGCCGCCTTCTCGTCGCCGGTGAGCGTGCGGTGGCTCGCGTCGCCGCCGACGACGAGCTGCTTGCTGGGAATGGCGGACTGGGTTGCGGGAAGGGCCATTCAGATCACGCCGCGTTGTTGAGCCAGTCGCGCACGATGAGCGCGGCCTGCTTGGGATTTTCGTCGACCAGCGTACCGACGGTCTTGAGCGTTTGAAGCTGCGCTTCGCCCATCGATTTGGCGCTGTTGACCCAACCGGCCGGCGCTGCAGCAGCCCGAGGTTCGAGCACTTCGCCTGTCAACGGTGCGCTGCCGGGGGCCGGTGCCAGCTCGGCGCTCGGCGGCAAGGCCAGTGGGGTCTCCGGTGTCAGCACACGCTTAAGAAGCGGGCGCATGACGAAGAACACCAGGGCCAGTGCGATCAGCAGCGTCACCAGCATCTGGGCGCCATTCATCATATCGTCGCGCGTGAAATCGAAGAGGCCCGGGCCGGCGGCGCCGACGTCGGTCGGGGTGGGCTTTTGCGCGAACTGCAGGTTGATGACGTCCACGGTGTCGCCGCGCGTCTTGTCAAAGCCCACGGCCGATTGCACCAGCGTCTTGATCTGGTCGATCTCGGCTTGCGGGCGAGCCTTGTAGGTTAGGTTGCCCTTGCCATCGTCGGTGTAATTGCCGTCGACGACAACGGCCACCGACAGGCGCTTGATTCCACCGGCATCCGAGGTCGAGGTCTCGGTGGTCTTTGAGATTTCGTAGTTTGTGGTTTCTTCGCTGGTCGTGCCGTTCTGCGTAGCGCTGCCGTTAGCGCTTTGCGCCGCACCGGGGAGCGAGTTGGAGACGCTGACGGCGCCATCCGAACCGGGACCGCTCGATGTGTTGGTGACGGACTTGGTTTCGCTCGAGCGCGGCACCTGCCCGTTGGGGTCGAAGGTCTCGGAGGTCTTTGTCGAGCGATCGAGATTGAGTTCGGCGCTCACCTGCACGCGCGCCCGGCCGGGACCGACAATGTTATTGAGCATGTCTTCGACGCGGGTCTTGAGCCGGTCTTCGGTGCCGGCCACACGTTCGTCGGCTTCGCCGGCCACCGCCGTGCCGCCATCGTCGGCGCCGCCCGAGGCGAGGAGCTGGCCGGCATCGTCGACGATTGCAACACGGTCGGGCGTCAGGCCTTCGACAGCGGCTGCCACGAGATGCTGCACGGCGCGGATTTCGCCGGCCGACAATTCACCGCGGACGGTGAGGACGATAGAAGCGGTCGGGTCCTTCTGCTCGCGGCTGAACAGCTCGCGCTCGGGCAGCACCAGATGGACGCGTGCCGACTTGATGCGATTGAGCGAGGTGATGGTGCGCGCAAGCTCGCCTTCAAGGGCGCGGACATTGTTGATGTTCTGGACGAAGCTTGTCGCGCCGAGGGTATTTTGCTGATCGAAGATCTCGTAGCCGACCTGGCCCTTGGTGGGGAGGCCGTCCCCGGCGAGCGACATGCGGGTGGTCGTCACCTGGTCGCGCGGCACCATGATGGTGTCGCCGTCGCCGCGCAGCTCGTACGGCACGTTCATGGTCTGTAGTTCTTTGGTGATTGCCGCCGAGTCGTCGAGCGACAGATCGGTATAGAGGGGGGCCAGCGATGGGCTTTGCGCTCGCATCACGAGGAATGCGAAAAAGCCGAGCATCAGAACGGCCACAACTGCCATGGCCGCTACCCGGGCGATGCCCAGGCGGTTAAGTAGTTGAGTCAGGTTAGTCACGCCGAGCCCCAGACGCGACGCGGGCGAGGAATCCGCCGCTATCGATAGGCAAGAGTTACCTAGCGGATGGTAAAGAGACGGTTAATCCGTGATTGCAGAATGCGAAAACCGGCAAATTTTGCCGAAGGAGGAGTTGGTGCTGAAAGTTCTGGGTCGGGTGACCTCGATCAACGTGCGCAAGGTGCTGTGGACGGCCGACGAACTCGGCTTTGCCTATGAGCGTGAGGATTGGGGATTGCCGATCCGCAATCCCCGGGTGCCGGAGTTTCTGGCACTCAATCCGAACGGACTCGTCCCGGTGTTGATCGACGATGGTTTCGTGCTTTGGGAGTCGAATCCGATCATGCGCTATCTGGCGGAGGGCCATGAGGGCGACACCCGGCTGATCCCGGGCGAGCGACACGAGCGGGCCCTCGTCGAGCAATGGCTCGATTGGCAGCAGACCGAGCTCGTGCCGGCCTGGGCCTATGCCTACCGCGCGCTTGGCCGAAAGATGCCGGGCTACGACGACGAGGCGCAGATCGAAAAGTCGATCGAGCACTGGACGGCGCGGATGGCGATCCTCGAAAAGCAGCTCGCCGGCAGTCAATATGTTGCCGGCGGCTTCGGCCTTGCGGATATCGCGCTCGGCCTTGCGGTGCATCGCTGGTTCTCGACATCATTCGAGAAGCCGGCGTTGCCAAATGTCGAGGGATATTACGAGCGGTTGAAGGCGCGTCCGGCCGCGGCGGCGCATCTCACCGAGAAGACGCCTTAGGTACCCGGCCTACGAGCATAGCTCTTCGGCGTTCGACCCTAGGATTGGTCCACTGGACCAATTCTGCGCGAAGACGCGCCGGGCCTCACCCCTCGCGGTAGTGCTGTATCCAGGTGGTGCGGAGGCCAGCGAGACCGTGCTTGTCGATCGCAGCCTGCCAGTTGAGGAATTCGTCGACGCTGAGCGTATAGCGGTCGCATGCCTCTTCAAGGCTCAGCAACCCGCCACGGACCGCTGCGACAACTTCAGCTTTACGGCGAATGACCCAGCGGCGGGTGGTTTTCGGGGGTAGATCCGCAATAGTCAGCGGACTTCCATCCGGCCCGATAACGTACTTGACGCGGGGACGCATTTGTACGGTCATTTTACTCTCTACTTGACCTGACCTTAGTCTCGGAGAGTACCGGAATGCGCTTAAAAATTGGCTAAGGGGAAAGTTACAACTGGTTAAGAACTGCGTGGCGCGCGTTCAATACCAAGCAAGATTCGTGATCGACGAAAGCTAGCCGGCGGCCGCCCCGATAATATTCGAGGCGCGCGATTTTTCCTCCGGCAGCGGCCGGCTTAGGGCGCGCTAATTGCTCGCGATCGTGGTGCTGGTGCTGCGGACCGAGGTCACATCGGAGAGCTTCACGGTCGAGCTGCCGACGATGAGCGAGGGCTCTGTGCCGGTCAGATCGACGCCGGTCACCACGCCTGTCGACTCCGTCGAGGCGGCGACATAGGCGCCCGAGGAATTCTTGGCAGCGATCGAGATCGAATAGGTGCCATCGGGCGCCGTGCTGCCGTCGGTTTCGGTGCCGTCCCAGTTGAACTGGCCGAGGCCCTGGCCGAGGGAACCGGTCTCCGAATATACCTGATTGCCACTCGAATCCTTGATGGTGACGGTGACGTTGGCGGCCTGCGGCAGGTTGAAGCTCCACGCCGCCTGGCCATCCTTGAGATCGGAATCGACCCCGCTCGAAGTCACGGTCTTGCCGATATAGCTGACAGCGGCGTTGGCGGAGGCGTTCTGCGTCGATTGCACCAGGCTCGACAAATAGTCGTTGGTCTTGAGCTGCTGCTCGACCGAGGAGAACTGCACGAGCTGCGAGGTGAACTGATTGGTGTCCAGCGGATCCAGCGGGTTCTGGTTCTGCAACTGCGTCGTCAGCAGGGTCAGGAACGTGTTGAAATTACCCGCGATGCTGTTGCTGTCGCTCGCGAGCCCGCTGGTGTCGGAGCTGGTCTGGGATACGCCGCTGACGGTCATGATGAGCTCCTGGGGCTAAACGACGATGTTGAGGCCGCTCGACGAGGCAGTGCCGCGATAAAGGACGGCAACGGACGCCGGCGCGATCGTATCGGCGCTGGCATCGTCGTCGGCGACTTGGGGTTGTGATGAATTGCTGCCGCCGCCGCCACTGCTGTTCTGGCCGGCAAAGGGATTTTGGCTCAGCGAAAACTGGAGGTTCGTCTTCGAGCTATCGAGGCCGGCCTGGGTCAGCGCCTGATTGAGCGAGCCGGAGTCGCGCTGCAGCAGGGCCAGCGTTTCGGGCCGCTCGGCGGTGACGCGCGCGTTGACCGTGCCGCTGCTGTCGAAGGCCAGTTTTACATCGATGCGGCCGAGATCAGCCGGATCGAGCTTGATCTGAAAATGGCTGTCGCCCTGCTGGATGTGCCGGACGATCTCGACGGGCACCTGCGACAGCGCCACCGCAGCGGCGGTTGCCGGGACGTAGGCCGCCTGGGCGGTCTGGGCCTGCGTGGCGGCGACGGGCGTGGCCTGTGGGGTCGTTGCGTTGGTACTCGCGGCCGGGATGGCAGCAGCGTCCTTGGCCTTGTCGGCCGCTTCACTTGCCGTGACCGAAAGCGAGGCGGATTGCGTGTCCTTCTTCGACGAGTCGGTTGAGGCGTCGCCGCTGGCGTTCTGATCCGCCGTCGCCGTCGGAGTAGTGGGGGCAGTCGCCGACGTCGTTTGCGCCGATTTGGGTGTATCCGTCGAAAGCGTCCCGCTGCTGTGATTATCCGACAGGGCGGTGCCTTCGGGCAGCTTTAGCGTCGGCGTGGCGAGCGCGGGCTGGGGCAGGGCGGTTGCCGCTTCCGCCTTGCCGCTGACCAAGCCGTTGATCGCTGCGGTGAGTTTGGGGTCGGCGGAACTGTCGGACGCGTCGAGTCCGAACTGGCTGATCGTGTCGCTGCTGAGCTTCGCCGGGTCGAGGGCCTTGGCCAGTTGATCGAGCTTGGCCGAGACGTCCGGCGCCGATTGAGCCAGGTTCGAGGACAGCGCTTCGAGCTTTGTGTTCAGCGCGGTGAGCGTCGCCTTGGCGGCATCGGCGGCAGCGCTCGCTGCCGTGGCCGAGGTGGTGGTCGGTGTACCGGCGGGCGCGGTTGTCGAGCTGCTCGCATCGGGGCTCGTGGTTGGATCGGTCGCCACGCCCTGAATGGGTTGCTGGGTCGCGAGAAAATTCGAGATCGCGTCGACGGCTTTTTTGACGCGTTTGAGCAGGTCCTGATCAACCGGCGTGCCATCCTGCTGGGCCTTCTGCAGCTCGGCGAGCGAATCGACCAGTTCCTGCAGCAGCTTCGGCGGCGTGCCGGAGGTCGTGTCGGTCGCGCCGGCTGTTGCATCGGTGGCGGCCGTAGCGGCAAGCGGCGCCGAGACCGAGGCGTTGGCCGCCGCATTCTGCAGCGCTTTGGCCAGAGCGTCGGCATTTGCCGCGTCGGACGCGGTGGTTGCGCCGGTTGAATCCAGATGCACGAAGCCCGGATGCGGTGTCGCAGCGGCCGCCGTCTGCGACCCTCCATCCACGATGCTTTTGCCGAACGAGCCAATCGCGTCGAGTATCGCGCCGAAGCCGCCGGATGATGCGCTGTCGCTCGACGACGGTGTCGCGAAGCCAGTGGTGGTGCTGCTGGTCTGGCTGGCGCTGACGGTAATGTGCGAAGTCACAACGAGACCAAACCCAGATTGACGTGCTTATCCGGCCAACACCTTGCAAGCGCCCTGCCAATTCGGCGCTAGCCAACGAAGTCGAGTGCAATCAATGGGTTGGCCGCTCTGGTAAAAGAGCTGATTCAAGTCGATGCCCGGCACAATCAGCCGCGCCGTTCTGCTAAGCGGCAAAAGCTGCCGATCCGCCCTCCGGTTGTGTCGGCGCCTAAAATGTCTTAAACGCCACGCTTCCGCTGGCCCTTGAACCCAACCGGAAACGAAGGAAAATGATGAACTCGCTTGATATCGACAAGCGGCCCGAGGACACGCGCGTCGTGGTCGCGATGTCGGGCGGCGTCGACAGCTCGGTGGTTGCCGGGCTCCTGAAGAGCCAAGGCTATGACGTGGTCGGCGTCACGCTGCAGCTCTACGATCATGGTGAAGCTGTGCATCGCAAGGGCGCCTGCTGCGCCGGGCAGGATATCCATGATGCCCGCCGAGTGGCCGCCGCACTCGATATTCCTCACTACGTGCTCGACTACGAGCAGCGCTTTCGCGAGGCGGTGATCGCGCCGTTCGCCAATGCCTATCGGCAGGGCGAGACGCCGGTGCCCTGCATCGCCTGCAACCAGAGCGTAAAATTTGTCGACCTGATGGAGGTCGCACAGGATCTTGGCGCCGATGTGCTGGCGACGGGCCATTATGTGCAGACGCGCCTCGTCGACGGCAAGCGGCGGCTGTTCCGGCCGGTCGATACCGATCGCGACCAGAGCTATTTCCTGTTTGCGACCACCGACGCGCAGCTCGACTTTTTGCGCTTTCCGCTCGGCGGGATGAGCAAGGATGCCGTGCGCGAGTTGGCCCGCGAGATGGGGCTGATCGTCGCCGAAAAGCACGACAGCCAGGACATCTGCTTCGTGCCGCAGGGCAAGTATGCCGACATCATCAAGAAGATGCACCCCGAAGCCCATTCGGGCGGCGAGATCGTGCATCTCGATGGGCGCGTCCTGGGCAAGCATGACGGCATCATCAATTATACGGTCGGGCAGCGGCGCGGGCTCGGCATTGCCGCAGCCGAGGCGCTTTATGTGGTGAAGCTTGAGCACAAGACGGGCCGCGTCATCGTCGGGCCGCGTGAGGCGCTGATGACACACACGGTGCGCCTGCGCGACGTCAACTGGCTCGGTTCAGAGCCGCTGCTGGCACTGGCCGGCGGCAACGGCGCGCCGATCGAGGTCAAGGTGCGCTCCACCCGCCCGCCGCAGCAGGCGGTGATCGGGCTCGAGAACGGCGAAGTCGTCGTCACGCTGATCGCCGGAGAATACGGCGTCTCGCCGGGCCAGGCCTGCGTGTTCTATGCCGACGAAAGCGAAACCAGCGAAGTGCTTGGCGGCGGGTTCATCGCCGAGGCAGTGCCGGCAGCGCTGGTGGCCTAGTCAGCTACTTCGCACCGGCGGCTTGCGCGGTGAAGTCGAACTCTTTCAGCAGCAGGTCGCCGACATAGACCTTGATGACGTAGCGGCCCGCGGGATCTCCCGGGGCCACGCACCATTGATTGGTGATCCATCCGTCCTGGGGCGTATAGAACTTGCTGGTGGTCGATGTCTGCCGATCCGCCGAGAGGGTAGTGGGGCTGAACTGGTCGCCCTCGACGCCCTTCCATTCTTTCGGAGGGGCCGGCAGTTCGAATACCTCCGTCGCCTTCACCAACTTGCCGGCGCCACTGAGGCGGATGCGCCAGCCGTAGCAAACGTGCAGCGGCACGAGAGGAAAGGTGTTGGCACGCTTCAACACCTCGTTCCCGGCGTCGTCCCGCAGTGCCACAAACGGCTCGGCGCTTCGCACGATGACCGCTTCCCCGATTGCCGGCGTAGCGGCGGCCAAAGCGAGAATTACTGCTCCGAGAATCCGCATCGTGTCGCTCCCCAGCGTTAGCCTATTTCGTCGCCGCTGCGCCCGGCACATTCCCTACGCTTGGATCGACGACGCCATTCTTCTGCTCGTCCCAGGTGCCGATAATCGTGGTGATCGACAGCAGGATGGCGATCCCGAAAAAGATCAGGAGGAAAATCCGGCTTTTCGTCAGGCCGCGTTTTTGGGGGTTTTCAGGCATCGGCCCTCGGCTTTGCGTCGTCTCGATTGCCACAAATAGTGCCCGCGACGCGCCGGCGCCATCCCGCCGACCAAGAAAAAGTCGCGTCTGCGCCAAGGAATGGCCACGCCCGAACGTCAAAGCTTTGACGGGGTGTTGTGAGGGCGGCGTTTGGCGTCGATGCCGGAGGTGGAGAGGGGAGAGGGTGCGGCCGGTCTCGTCAGGGCCGACGTCGGCACGCTCGTTATGCTGGCGCAGGCCGGCGACCGGTTGGCTTTCGGCATGCTGGTCGAGGAGCACTACGACCTGATCTACCGCGCCGCCTACAAGTGGAGCGGGGCGCGGGCGGATGCGGAAGATATCGCGCAGGAGGTTTGCGTGAAGCTTGCGACGGCGCTCAAGGGTTTTGATGGCCGGTCGGCGTTTTCCACCTGGCTTTATCGGATCACGCTCAACACGGTGCGCGATATGCAGCGGGCGAAGGGCCGCCGGGTGAGGCAGGTGCAGGCGCTGCGCGAGGTAACGCCCGAGGATCATCCGCCAGACCAGGAGGATGAAGCGGCGACCAATGAGCTCTGGCGGGCGGTGCGAAACCTGCCGGAAAAGCAGCGCGATGCCGTGCTGCTGGTTTATGCCGAGGATCTCACCCACGCGGCGGCCGCTACGATTATGGGCTGCAAGGAAGCGACCGTCTCGTGGCATGTCTTTGAGGCGAAACGGGCCCTGAAGGGGCTGTTGTGAAATGAGCGACGACGACTTCAAACAGTTGAAGGGAATTGGAGTGCCGCCGTCCCGGGTCGGCGCCCGGCGGCGCGCGCTCGGCGCCAGCCTCATGGCGTTCGACAAGGCGAATGAAGAAAAGTCTGCCGCCGCTCCCCAAGGATCGGCGCTCAGGCAGCGTCTCATGTCCATCGTTCCAAACTTGAAAGGAAGTTGGATCATGGATACCCGCCGCCTCATGCCCGCCGGCACCGCCGTACTCGCGCTGCTCGTGCTGCTGCCACTCGGCTACCAGCTTTACAGCACCACCGCCCTGACGCCATCGCGCCCCACCGGCGTCGCGGTGCCGACGCCCGCGTCGGAACCGATGGTCTCCGACACCAAACAGTCGACCGGCCTGGCTGGTAGCGACGCCCTGCGGAATGCCCAGATCGTCAAGGATGCCGATGCGGCTGCCGCGGTGCCAAAGCCGGCTGCGCCGCCCGTGCAACAGCAGACGGCGCCATCCGTGCCTACGGCGCAAGCCGTTGGTGCCCTCACGCCTGCTCAGGCGGCGATGCCGTCGAAGCCCGGAGTATATCTCCGCGGTGGCTTAGAAGATTTGAGTGATAGCCGGGCAGCGGACTTGGAGCGGAAGGCGGCCGCTATGGCCCAGAGCGGCATGATGCGCGACGAGATCAACGCGCCCGTCCCGGCGGCGGCTGCGGCGCCATCGTCGACGGTTGCCGGTTACATGCAGCAAGCCGTCTCGCCTCTGAGCGCGCGGCAGGCCACCACCCCCTCCGGCGACAAGTTCCAGAATTTTGCCGAGTCCCCGCTCAAGGCGGTGGCGACCGATCCCGTCTCGACGTTTTCGATCGACGTCGACACCGCATCCTACTCCTATGTCCGGCGGGCTTTGAACGAGGGCCGCATTCCCGAGCCGGATGCGGTGCGCGTCGAGGAGATGATCAACTACTTCCCCTACGATTATCCGGCAGCGACGAGCGCCGATGTGCCGTTCAAGCCGACGATTGCGGTGTTCCCGACGCCGTGGAACGCCAAGACCGAACTGATGCAGATTGGCATCCGCGGCTACGATCCGCCGGCCGCGGCGCGAAAGCCGGCCAACCTCGTCTTCCTCGTTGACACCTCTGGTTCGATGGATGAGCCCGACAAGCTGCCGCTGCTGCAGCGGGCCCTGGGCCTCCTCGTCAACACACTGTCGTCCGACGACACCGTGTCGATCGTTGCCTATGCCGGCTCGGCGGGCGTGGTGCTCGATCCGACCAAGGCTAGCGACAAGGCCAAAATCCTTTCGGCGCTCGACAATCTCGAGGCAGGCGGCTCGACCGCCGGCGCCGAAGGCATCGAGCTCGCCTACCAGCTCGCCGAGGCCCATAAGATTGCCGGCAACAACCGGGTGATCCTCGCCACCGACGGCGATTTCAATGTCGGCATTTCCGACCCCGGCGCCTTGAAGGATTTTATCAAGCAAAAGCGCCAGAGCGGCATTTCGCTTTCGGTTCTGGGTTTTGGCGAAGGCAATCTCGACGACGAGACGATGCAGGCGCTGGCGCAGAATGGCGATGGCAATGCGAGCTATATCGATACGCTGAGCGAGGCGCAGAAAGTGCTGGTGAAGGAAGCCGGTTCGACCCTCGACACCATCGCCAAGGATGTGAAAATCCAGGTCGAGTTCAACCCGGCGACGGTCTCGTCCTACCGGTTGATCGGCTACGAAACGCGCGCCCTCAACCGCGAAGATTTCAACAACGACAAGGTCGATGCCGGCGATGTCGGCGCCGGCCATACCGTGACCGCCCTCTATGAGATCACGCCCGCCGGAGCGGATGTAGCGCCGCCGGTCGATCCGCTGCGCTACAGCCAGTGGGGATCGGCCACGCCTGCTCCCGCGGCTACTGGGGGCAAGAGCACCGAACTCGCCGATTTCAAGCTGCGCTACAAACTACCCGGCAGCGATACCAGCAAGCTGATCGAGCAGCCGGTAACGCCCGACATGGTGATGACCGATATTGCCAAAACCTCGAACGACGCCCGCTGGGCGACGGCCGTGGCGGCGTTCGGGCAGAAGCTGCGTGGTTCGGATTATGCCAGCGGCATCAACTACGCCGATATCGCCAAGCTGGCGACAGGCGCCCGTGGCATCGATCCGGATGGCTATCGCGCCGAGTTCATCCGGCTGGTCGGTCTGGCCGACGGACTGAGCGGCGGCACATCTTCGCAGCAGCCGGGGATGCCGGAGCCTGCTCCGCAGGCGCCTACCGTGAACTGAAACGATGCTTGTAGACCAGGGAGGCGCGCGGTGGCGCGCCTTCGCCACGGCTACCGGCCCGTCTGGCTTGACAGGGGGAGGGCCCAAACCTAAGAAGGCCGCGGCTTCGGCCCGCTCTGCCGTCAGGCTGCGCGGCCGCCCGGGGCGGAGTAGCTCAGTTGGTTAGAGCAGCGGAATCATAATCCGTGTGTCGGGGGTTCAAATCCCTCCTCCGCTACCACCTTACCCCCCCAATATTGTCCTATTTGGAGCTGGTCGAAAGAAGAAGGGGCGCGAGCGCCCCTTCCTGAACATTTGCCGGCATGATGATCAGATCGATCGGTATGACGGGCCTTATTTCTGGATGCAGGTGTCGGCGTTGTCCTTGGTGCATTCGTCGAGGCCGGTGAACACCGGGTCGTCGACCTTCTCGCCCTTGATCAGAGAGATCATCACTGTCGGTGCCTTATATCCCATTTCGAAGGGACGCTGGCCGACGAGCGCCGTCACGAGGCCTTCTTTTGCGATGGCGACTTCGTCGCCAATCGTATCGGCGGCGCCAATGACGAAGTCATTGCTGGCGACGCGGGCGGCAAGCGGCTTGATCAAGTCGCGATAAGGCTGCGGCGCGCCAAACAGCGGCCAGCCGCCCATGATGCCGAAAGCGTCGAGCTTCGGATTGGCGGCGAGAATGTCAGTCATCGCCTGTACGCCTTTGGCGCCATCGTCATTGGTGAACACCGGGCAGCCGGCAACTTCCGTCCAGCCGTTCTGGCCGGTCAACGCCGGCAGGCCCTTCTGGCCGGAGAGGGCGTCGCGCATGCCCTGGGCACGGCGCAGGATATTGTCGGCCGCGGCATTGCCTTCAATGGTGCAAATCGTGCCGCCCTTGGGCTTGGCCTTGGCGATGTAGCCACCGATCTTGACACCCATGAGGTAGTTGTCGGTGCCGAGATAGGTCTTGCGCAGCGCCGCGTCTTCCTTGGTGAGGTCGGCATCGACCGTCATGATCGGAACGGACGGGTTGGCGCTCTTGATCGTCTGGGCGATGAGCGGCGCGTTGGACGGCGAGATAGCGACCGCCGCCGTATCCGGCTTGCTCAGGATGTCCTGCAGGATCTGCGCCTCACCCGCCTCATCCGAGGTCGACGCCGGACCGGTATAGAAGCACTCATAGTCTGAAGTGGCGTTCTCGCTGTTCCACTTCAAGCAACCCTGATGGATGGATTCGAAGAACGGATTGTCGAGGCCCTTTACAACGATGACAAGTTGCTTTTTGGCCGCCATAGCCTGTCCTGCGCCAAACGCAAGAGCAACGGCAGCTAGCACAAGTACTAGTCGCTTCATGATTTCCTCCAAATGGTTGGCAGGACCTGCCGTTGTTCCTCGGTCTGTTGCCAAGTGAACAATATCTCTCCGGTCCCCCACATTAGCTAAACTTCGGTCTGCAAGTTTGTCAACGAAAAATCATACTTTTCAGCGTCGGTTGTGTTGACGTGGGAACAACGCTCTGCCTAATGTCATGATGGCATTCTGCCTGGGGAGGAGAAGCCACAACAGCAACGCCGGTTGCCGTTCCATCATCAGGATGGACGGTCGCGGGGTTACGTCCAAACGGGGGCTGAAGGCCAATTGGCGGTTCTGGAACTGAGGAATATCTCGAAGCACTTCGGCGCGATCCACGCCCTTAATGACGTGTCCTTGGTGATCGAGCCGGGAGAAGTTGTGGGCCTGATGGGCGACAACGGCGCGGGCAAGTCGACGCTGGTCAAGTTGATGGCCGGCAACTTCTTGCCGACCCACGGCAAGATGCTGATGGATGATCTCGAACTGTCGCTCCATCGGCCGGTCGAGGCGCGGCGCCACGGCATCGAAATTGTTCACCAGGATCTGGCGCTCTGTAACAACCTGACGGCCGCCGCCAACGTCTATCTTGGCCGCGAATTGCGCCGCGGCTTCGGTCCGTTTCGCATCCTCGATTATGCCGGCATGTATAAGCGCGCCGGGCAAATCTTTGCCGAGCTGAAATCGGAGACGCGGCCGCGCGATCTGATCAGGAATATGTCTGGTGGCCAGCGGCAGGCTGTCGCCATCGCCCGGACGCGGCTCAGCGAAGCCCGTATTGTGCTGATGGATGAGCCCACTGCGGCCATCTCGGTGCGCCAGGTGGCGGAAGTCCTGACACTGATCCGGCGGCTCCGCGACCAGGGTATCGCGGTTGTGCTGATCAGCCACCGCATGCCCGACGTCTTCACCGTGGCAGATCGTGTGGTCGTGCTGCGGCGCGGCCGCAAGGTCGCCGACAAGCGTATCGTCGCCAGCACCCCCGAAGAAGTGACCGGTCTCATCACCGGCGCGATCGAACAGGTATAGTCAAATGGCTCTCACCCTCGACCAGACGATCGCCCAGCGCCAGCACAGCTTTCTGTCGAACCTGCTGCGTAACCAGACCTTCTGGGTGCTGGTAGCCATACTCCTCGCTTGCGTGTTCCTGAGCTTTGCGACGGATTCCTTCGCGACGCCGAAGAACATCTACAACATCACCCGCAACGTCACCTTCACCGCCATCATTGCGCTGGGTATGACGATGGTCATCATCACAGGCGGGATCGACCTGTCCGTTGGCTCGGTGCTTTGCCTCTGCAGCATGGTCCTGGCGGTGACCATGCATGCGGGCTGGAACATCGAGGTGGGCATCTTCGCCGCGATTGTGACCGCGCTGGTGGTCGGCGCCTTCAATGGCGTGCTGATCGCCTATCTGGGGTTTCCATCGTTTGTCGTCACGCTCGGCATGCTGTCCATCGCACGCAGTCTGGCGATGGTCGCCTCCAACAACACCGTGGTATTTCAGTTCGGTCCCGATCACGACAAGCTGCTGGCCCTCGGCGGGGGCGCCTGGGTGTTGGGCATAGCTAATCCGGTCCTCTACACCATCGCGCTCGCGCTGCTCGTCGGCTTCGTGCTGCGCTGGACACGCTTCGGCCGGCATCTCTATGCCATTGGAGGCAACGAGAACGCCGCCCGGCTGACCGGCGTGCCGGTGCGGCCGATCAAGGTCGCTGTCTACATGATCTCGGCACTCTCGGCCTGCCTCGCCGGCATCGTTGAGACGGGCTGGCTTGGTGCGGTCACCACCAATATCGGCACCGGTATGGAACTGCAGGTGATCGCCGCCGCGGTAATTGGCGGCGCAAGCCTGGTCGGTGGCGTTGGCACCGCCTTCGGCGCCATCGTGGGCGCGGCCCTTATCGAGGTCATCCGGAACAGCCTCGGCCTTCTTGGCATCAACGCGTTCTGGCAGGGCTGTTTTATCGGCTGCAGCATCATCGTGGCGGTCGCCTTCGAGCGGGTGCGGCAGCTGCGGTCCACCGAGTGAGGAGTGCCAAATCCGGCAGCTGGGCCTATGCGCCGTGCGGACGACGGATTGACCGCCCAGAGGCGGGGCGGCAATAAAGCGGCTCGAAAAGGCAGCCGCCGCACGGCGGCCGTTAGGCCGAAAGCTGTGTCGTCTTGAGCAAAGTCAGAACCGGGCATGACTATGCGCGCGACGAGGCGCATGCAGGATCTCGCACCAATCGGATCATGCGTGAAATCGGCATGGCTATTGTGTCCGGCCGCTACGCCCAGGGCGTCATTCTTCCGGGCGACGCCGAATTGCTGGCACAGTTCGGGGTATCGCGGACGGTATTGCGCGAAGCCGTGAAGCTTCTTGCCGGCAAAGGCCTGCTGCAAGCCACGGCGCGCATCGGTACCCGAGTGCGCGACAGGCGGGACTGGAACCTGTTTGATCCAGATGTGCTGATCTGGCACGCCGAGGCCGGATTTGACATTACCTTCATCACCCATGTCGGCGAAATGCGGCTCGCCATGGAACCTGAGGCCGCAGCCCTCGCCGCGCAGCGACGCACGGCACGGCAAATCGAAGAGATTTTTGAGTGGCTCGGCGGCATGGGGGAGCCGGGCATCTCGCAGCGTGAATTCGTCCACGCGGATTTGAATTTCCACCTGGCCATAGCTGAGGCGGCGGGTAATCCGTTCATGCGCTCAATCGGCACATTGATCGAGGTGGCCCTCGTCGCCGCCCTCTCGCGCAGCTCGCCTCTCGACGATCCGCGGAGCCTCGCGCATTCGATCGCCGCCCATCGCGCCATCGCCGAGGCAATCCTTCGCCACGACGCGGACGGTGCCTGGGCCGCCATGCGGGTTGTCATCGACGAAGGCATTTCCCGCGCCGCCGGCCGGGAAATCGACCCTTAGCCGAGGTTCGTCCACGAAGACAGCGGAGCCACAGCACTCGCGCCATCGCGTGCCAATGATGAGAGGTGCAACTTCAGTACGGGTTGGAGGGCATCATCTCCCAAAAATGCAACGCGGCGAGTTGGCTGTCGCCGCCGGTGCTGAAGGCCTTAATGCCTAGGCTGTCGGCGCTCGGATAGAACCGGCGCGTAATCGCCTGGCGGTCATTGGCAAAAACCTCGATCACGGATCGATCAACGAGGACACGGAGCTTCAATGACTCGCCCGGGGCCAGCGCGAGCGGGCCTGCCTCCCGAACGTGTAGACCCAAGCCTCGGGCGGAGGATCTTGTGGTATCGACGAACAGTTCCCCTGTCTGTCGGTCATAACCGACAATTGTTTCTTCCTCGCCGTCGCCGTCGGCGCAACAGACCTTGAGCCCGAAAGTAGATGTGGCACCGGCTTCGAATATCACTTCGAGATCGAAGACATTCTCTGGCGCCGACATGAGGTCGACCGTTTCCCCTGACGGGAGAGCGCGGGGCTGCAGGCTGCGTTCGTTGTAACGCAGTGACTTCAGCTCTTCGATCGGACGCATGCCCAGCCGCAAATCATCGCGCAACCAAAGCTCACGCGGAACGGAAAAGACGCCTGACCAACCGGCGGCCGCTTCGGTCTCGTTGTCCCACTGGTCGAAAATCCAGGCCCACATCAGTCGGCGGCCGTTCGGATCGGCCATGCTCTCGGGCGCGAAGAAGGTGTTGTCGACCCAGCTCATGCGCTCGTGGATTTCGGGATGGAACTGCTCGTCCTTCCAGTCTCCGACATAGTAGCGGCAGCCGTTCTCGTGGCTGATCCCCATCAACACCCACTTGTCGCCGAGGCGGAAGAAATCAGGGCAGGAGACATCCTCGCGCAGGCTGATCCCGTCGACGCCGTTGGCGAAGAGATCGCCGACATAGCTCCAGTCGTCGAGCGTTTTGGCCTTGAACACGGCCGGGCGGGTGCCGCCGAAGATGGCATAATAGGTGTCGCCATCGAGCCAGCCGCAGGGGTCCCACGAGGCATAGGGGAGGCTCGCCGATTCCCGCCACTTGTCCGGTGCCTCCACCGGGACGATCGGGTTGGTCGGCAACTTGGTCCAGACGTCGAGCTGTGGGTCGGTGCTCGTGGCGATGCAGTTGCCGACTTTGTAGCCGTGGTAGAACATGGTCGCGGCACCATCCTTGTTGATGATGCAGTTGCCGCTGTAGATGCCGAGCTCGGGGCTGTCGGGCGTCGGCACCAGCCAGGGTTTGTGGTGGCGCCAGTGCAGCAGATCGCGGCTGGACACATGGCCCCAATAGTGGACGCCATTGTCCTGGTAGATGTAGCCGAGATGGTAGCGTCCATTCCACCAAATCGCGCCATTCGGGTCTGCCGGCTTGGCAAAATCCTCCGGCACTACAAAGTGATAAGCTGGCCGGTAGGGATCATCGAGCAGATGCAGACGGAGCTCTCGCGCCCCCTGGATTTGATCGGCCAAAGTCATGACGGAACCTGCTGTCGAAGGAGGGGAGAGATCACAGCGCCCAGAGCTCAAGCGCGTCGCCGGCGGTGAGTTCGATCGTCCAGGGCGGCGGCGCCAGCGGATAGAAGCGAATGGTCGCCACGGCACCATCGTCGCGGAAGAGCTCCAGGACCGAGCCGTCGACAAAGCCACGGAAGTGGGAGGCCTTGCCGTCGTCGCGGGCAGGGATCTCGCAGCCGGCGGCATCGGCGCGCGGATCGCGACTGGCATGCGATCGGTCGATCGTGGTCTTGCCGGTATTGCGGTCGATGACCAGTTGCAGCCGCTCCTCGGCGGAAAAGGTAAGGTCCAATCGAGCCTCGCCGTGGCCCGGTGCGACGGAAAACGCGAACTCGAACTGCGCCGGCAGGCCAGTCGCTCTTCCCGAGCCCGAGGAGATGACGCCGGTCCGCAGCGCTTTGAGGCTGTCGGGTGGAGCGCTCTCGACGCGGCCCGAACGGCCCGACCGGATTTGCCGGGGCAGCGAAAGCATCCCCGACCAGTCCTCTTCGATGCACCAGGCCGGATCGCGCCCCTCCTTGACCCAGCCCCAGGCGAGGGGGCCGAGCGGGCTCTCGTTCATCGTCGAGACGGCGTAGAGGCTGGGTCCATAGTCATAGGGCGCGATCACCGGTTCGGCGGCGAAGTGCATGCCGTCGCTGGTCGGCGCAACAAGGGACATCAGTTGGTGGTGCCGCTGGCCCGTCCGGCTCCAGGCGCTGACGATGAGGATCAGCTTGCCTTCGGCTTCGACGACCACCTGTGGGCATTCCCACATCTCGCCGGTGTCGAGGTTGCCGATGCGCTGACGCGTCATGCTGGCGAGATTGCCGGTGTGCGTCCAGTGTTCGAGATCGGGGGAGGTGTAGAGCCGCGCCTCCGCATTGCCGGCATTGGTGCCGGCGCCGACCACCATGGCCCAGCCGTTCGGAGTGCGCCACACATAGGGGTCGCGAAAGGTATGGACTTCGTCGACCGAGGGCGCCGGGATGATGTGCCGCGGCGTGCCGAAGCTCGCTCCCTTGTCGTCTGACCGCGCCAGCAAGGGCAGTTCGTGGGGATAGTCGAATCGCTTGCCTGAATAAAAGGCCCGCACGATGCCGTCAGCGACCACTGTGTTGCCGGAATAGACGCCATCGCTGTCCGGGCCGTCGGGAACGGGCGTTATGGCGGAACGATGGTACGTCCACTTCGCGAGGTCCGGGCTGGAGACGTGGCCCCAAACGACCGGCAGCGCGCCGCTGCTGGCGTGGCGATACTGGTAGTAGAGGTGAAACACCCCATCGATCAGGCATGGCCCATTGGGGTCGTTGACGAAGCCGCGCGGCGGGCGGACGTGGAATTTCGGAAAAAAATGCTCGTTGTTACGCATGTTGCCTGAATCTTCTCATTGGTCTTCCAGCGTCGATCGACTGGTACGCCGCGCTTGGCGGGTGGGATCGGGCTGGTCGTTGAGTGCGCGGTTCCTCAATCGGCCGGTGGGCTTGTCTTTCCGCGCCGAGCGGGTCGTGGCGATGCAGGAGCCGCCTTGCCTGCGCTTTGCGGTGGCTCGAGCGATGGGCCGACCGCGCGGATGGATTCGCGGACAATCAGTTTGGGGTGGGCAATGACGGGGCCGGCGTGGACACCCGAGCCGATCTGCTCGAGCAGCGAATTGACTGCGAGCTGGCCCATTTCGAGATGTGGCAGGGTTATGGTGGTGAGGGCAGGGTGCACCTGGTCGGCGAGCGCCGGCTGGTCGTCGTAGCCGAGGAGGCTCATATCCTCCGGCACCCGGCGGCCAGCCTCTGAGAGCGCCTGGATGACGCCGAGCGCAACCCGGTCGTTGGCGGCGAAAATGGCCGAGGGCCACCACGCGTCCTTTTCGATCGCGGCGCGCATTCGCCTATAGCCGGAGCTGATTTCGTAGGTGCCGTAGTCGACCCGGAACTCGACGGCGCCGGGCGGCAGCATCGCCATGACATCGCGAAAGCCGCGTTCCCGGTCTCCCGTCACCGGGTTTTCCGGCTCGCCCGCGAGGTAGAGGAGGCGGGTGTGCCCAGCCGCCAGGAGGGTTCGCGCGGCCAGCGCGCCGCCGTCGTAATTGCCGGCGTCGACGAGCGGAAGTTCCTCGATGCCGCGCGGGTCGGCGTTGACGACGATGAAGGGCACATCGCTGAGGGCAGCAGGCACGTAGATGCTTTTCGGCGTCATCGCCGCATAGATGATCCCGGCGACATCCTGATCGAGGAGGACATTCACCGCCGTGTCGGTCAATTCGGCGCTGTCACCGACATCGACCACGAGCAGTACGTGGCCGTGTTTCCACGCCACTTCCTGCGCCCCGAGAATGGTCCGGCCGGCGAACGGCGATGTTGCCATCTGGTTGGTGACGAAGCCGATGGTCTTGCTGGGCGCGCCGCGCAACGTCCGGGCCGATCGGTTGGCTCGGAAGCCAAGTTCCTCGATGGCCCGATTGACCCTGTCCCGGGTCTCGGCGGCGACGCTCGGGACATTGTTGACGACCAGCGAGACGGTGCTCTGGGAGACACCGGCCCGGCGGGCGACGTCATGCATGTTCACCCGCCGCTTGCGTGTCCTTCCATCCATTCGAGTCTCCTCCGCGGTATGGAAGGCAAGTCGCCGCAGCAACCTACCGCCAGCCCTGTCCCGACCCGGCCCGGCATGCACGACGCAGCCGGTTGCGCGAAAGCGGGCAGCTATCGGCATACCCGGTTCGGAACGGTCTGCAAGCCAGCTTGTTGTCGACGGGGAGGGGAGGTTCATCTTATGCCCCGGGATTGCCGGCCGAAATCCGGCCTTCATCGGTCTGACCGAAAACTGACGGGCCGCTGCGGCATCGGGGCATCTGGCTCTTGATCTCATCGGACAACCCGCCGGGTTTTGAGCACAACCCGGCAGCCCCTCTCAGCCATGACGGCATCGCTTGGTTCATCACTACAACGTATGAATTGGTCTTTTAATACGTATTGACTTGGAAAGCAACGTGGGATTGGGTGTTCTACGCAGAGCAATAAGAGGAGGAGATGCGATGCGCCTGGTGACTGGTTCGAGGGGAATTTCACGGCGGACGCTGTTGCAGTCCGGATCCGCCGCGGCGGGGTTGGGCGCGTTGGGTGCCTTGGGTCTCGCCCGTCCGGCGTTGGCGTCGACGACATCCGCCACCATTACGTTTGCCTATTTTGGCGATCCCAAGCAGGCGACCTCGATGCAGGCCAGCCTGTTGCCGCTGGTGAAGAAGGTCGACAAGACCGCCGACCTCAAGGTCGTTGGCTATAACGGCACGGACTGGAACGACTTCTTTGCCAAGATCCTGACTCAGATCGCGGCCGGCACGCCGCCCGATATCGTCGGGGTCGCCACCGAAGGCGTGCAGCTCATGGCGGGCAAGGACCTGGCGGTGCCGCTCGACGACTATGTCAAGCGCGACATCTCAGAGCTCAAGGAAATGTTCGACGATGTCGATCCGATCCTGATCGAAGGGCTCATGTATGATGGGCACTTGTTCGAGCTGCCGGTCAACTTCAATGCCGGCAACATGTTCTACAGCACCAAGCTGTTCAAGCAGGCAGGCCTCGACCGGCCATCGGACAACTGGACAATGGACGATTTCCATGGATACGCCAAAAAGATCGCCACCGTCCCTGATGTGAACGCGTTCGACTGGATCGTGCGCCTCTGGGGAAGCTGGACCGCCTTCATGTACGCCAATGGCGGCAATCTGCTGGAGGAGCAGCGGTTCGACGGCGGCTCATGGCTCTGGGACGCCGCCTATCCGGGCAACGCGGCCGCGCAGTCGCGCAAGGGCGGCTGGAAATGGGGTGCGCCCACGGCCAATTCGGCGCCGACAGTTGAAGCGCTGCAGTTGATGATTGATCTGCGGAAGGAAGGACTCGCCCCGTCTCCCGACGTCGGCGGCGGCGGCACGCTGCAGGGCCTGTTCGCCTCCAACCGCATCGGCATGACCATCGGTGGTGGCTTCTGGGCCGGCGGGCTGCACAATGCCGGGATGACCCCGGATAGCTTCGACGTCCAGTACTTCCCGAAGTGGAAAGAGCAAAAGCACCTCTTCGGCGTCGTCGGCAACGCTATCCTCAAGAGCTCCAAAAACCAGGATTTGGCCTGGGAGGTTATCAAGCAGCTCTCAGCCGCCGATGCATTCGACCTGCAATTCCCGGGCAACGCGACGACACCCGTACGCCGGTCATTGATGACAGCCGAGCGCTACAAGACGACGGGCCCCGAGCACTGGAACGTCTTTTACGACACGCTCACCAAGTTCCAGAACACCACGCCGATCCCGGCGCCGCCCTACTACAACGCGCTGGCCAATGCGCTCAACCGGCGGACCACAGAGGCGGTTGCCTCCGGCGATGCCAAGTCGGCGCTCGACGGTTTGCAGAAGGATCTCGAAGCGGCCGCTAAAGTCTAGTCATGGCTGCTTCACTCGATTCGACATCGAGCGTGGGGCGAGGCGGAAATCCGCCTCGCCCCCGTGATCGCACGGGCTCCCCGGCACTGCGCGGCGAAGCACTGTTCGGCTACGCAATGATCCTGCCGTCGCTTGTCATCGTGATGCTCTTCACGGCGGGGCCGATCCTCGCCTCGATCGGCCTTTCATTCTACCAGTGGGACGTCATTTCGCCGCCGAGCTTCACCGGGCTCGACAACTATGCGCAGCTGGCCGGGGATCAGACGGTGCTGCATTCGTTCGCCGTGACCCTCGGCCTCGCGGTCTCGATCGTGGTGCTGGAAATCCTGGTCGGGTTAGGCCTGGCGCTGCTCGTCCAGCAACGCCTCAACAACTTCGTGCGCGCGGCTTTCAGGACCGTGTTCTACCTGCCCCTGCTTGCCTCGGCGTCGTCGGTTGCCATCGTCATGGGCTATATATTCGACCAGAAGTTCGGCGTCCTGAACTACTATCTCGGCCTGCTCGGCATTCCGAACATCCCCTGGCTCACCAGCGATTTCGGCGCCACGGCTACTATCGTCATCATCGCAGTGTGGCAGCAGGTCGGGTTCGCGTTCGTGCTGTTCATCGCCGCGCTGAGCTCGGTCCCCAAGGACGTGCTTGAAGCCGCCCAGATCGACGGCGCCGGTTCGGTGCGGGCGTTCTTTTCGGTCAAGCTGCCGATGATCAGCCCGACCGTGCTTTTCATCTCGGTGGTTGGGCTGATTGGCGCGATGCAGCTCTTCGACCAGCCCTATGTGATGACCAAGGGCGGTCCAGGTTACACGACAACCACAACGGTACTGCTGATCTACCAGACGGCATTCCAGAATCTCCAGTTCGGCTACGGCTCGGCCATCTCGGTGATGCTGTTGTTCGTTCTCATCGCGCTGACAGCCGCGCAATTTCTTGGGGCCCGTAAGCTGGTGTTCTATCAATGAATTCAACAGCTTTGCTGGCTCGGGCGGGGCGCACGCTTGGCCTCATCGTCCTTATCCTGGCGGCAATCGTTTCGCTCGCGCCGCTGGTGTGGACGCTCAGCACCTCGCTACGCACGCCGGCGGAAGCGTTCACCAATCCGCCGGCCTGGATTCCGCTCCACCCCGAGTGGTCCAACTACAGCGCCGTCTTCGAACAGATCCCGCTGCTGAGCTTCTTTTTCAACAGCGTGATCGTCACCGCGCTCATCGTCTTTGGGCAGACAATCACCTGCATGATGAGCGGCTACGCCTTCGCCATGATCCGCTTTCCCGGGCGGGGAAAGATCTTCATGCTGTTCCTCGCCACCATGATGGTGCCGCTGCAGGCGACGATGATCCCCGTCTTCGTCTTGATCAAGTGGATGGGCCTCGCCAACTCGCTCGGTGCGCTGATCGTGCCCGCCCTCGGTGGTGCTTTCGGCACGTTCCTGATGCGCCAGTATTTCATGCAGATGCCGCGCGAGCTTGGCGAGGCGGCGCGGATCGATGGCGCGAGCCCGCTGCAGGTGTTCTGGTTCGTCTATGCCCGTATGGCAATGCCACCGGCGGCAGCCTTGGCGACGCTGAATTTTTCGGGATTCTGGTCCGAATTCTATCGGCCGCTGATCTTCCTGTCGGATCAATCGACCTACACCCTACCACTCGGCCTCGTCGGCCTGCAGGGTAATCTGGGGACGGGCAGCATTTCCGTCGTCCTCGCCGGCGTCGTAGTGGCGCTTGTTCCGAGCGTGTTGCTGTTCGCCTTCGCGCAACGATACTTCATCGAGGGCATCACAACAGGATCGTTCCGCTGAAGGCCGCGAAAATCGATATCCGAGGCGTTCGTCAATCGCGCCGGAACCGCAGATGGCATTTCATCCCTCCGACGTCTGCTTTTGGCAGAGCGGACTCTTGCTGGATTCGGTTGAGGGATTGCGTAGCTTAGGTGATGGCCTTCGAGAACGGCGAACCGATGTCGGCTAGGCGGCGCTGAAGCGCGTGGAGCCGCGCAGCAGCACTTCGACCGGAACGACCATTTCCCGAAACGGGAAAGTGCCCGTATCGAGGCGGTGAAACATTGCGTTGGCGGCTGCTTCGCCGAGCCGGAAGGCTGGGGCTGCAACGGTTGTGAGCTCCGGGGTTGTGTAGCGACCGAACTCGAGTCCGTTGAAGCCGGCAACCTGGATGTCGTCCGGGATGGTTCGCCCGGCATTCTGCAGGTGGCGCATCGCCGCGATGGCCATCTGGTCGTTGCCGCCGATTACGACGTCTGGCACATCGCCCTTGGCCAAAAAGTTCGCCAGCGCCTCCTGGCAGGCCTCAAAGCTTTCGTTGGCCGACTTGACGACGCTGAGCCGGACGTCGGGACGCTTGCCGACAATTTCCCGGATTCCCGCCTCACGCCGCTGCATGGCCGGCCATTCGAGCGTCGGAACCAGGAACAGCACATGCCGTACCTCGTCGGTTACCAAAGTCAGCGCCAACTCACGGCCGCCGCGACGGTCATCAAAGTAGACGCAGGCGGCGTCGCGAATGTTGTCAGGCACCTCTTCCTGCATCATGACAAGCGGTTGGTTGGTGGCGGCGACGCGGTCCACCACGCGCCGTCGCGTGGCGCGTGAGCCCGACAGCACCATGCAGACGCCGTCGGTCTCGATGTTGCGGAGGAACGAGGCCTGCTCGACCTCGTCGGGGCCGACGCCATGGAGGACCGTGCTGTAATCGAGGCGATGCAGGGCAGCCGTCAGGCCGGCCAGCATGGCAGCGGTCAGCGGGTCGGACAGGAAGGAGGGCGAGGCATCGACCAGCACGACACCGATGATCTGGCTGCGCTGGGTTCGTAACCGGCGCGCCAGCACGTGCGGCCGATAGCCGAGCTCCTGGGCGATACGCCGGACGCGCGCGGACAGCTCCGGGCCAACGGAGCCCGCGCGGTTGTTCAGCACGTTGGACACCGTCATCGGCGTCGTCTCAGCGAGTCGCGCCACGTCCTTAAGTGTCACGGCCTTCTTGCTAACGGCCACGCTACCTCCATCCCCAGACTCTGTTGCGCTACGTTATCGGCCCAGCACGCGAAGCGCGATCCTTCAACTCGCCCAATTCTCGATCTGGCCGGTGATGGCGATGTGCTGCCCCTGCGTGACACGGGCGCCCCAGGCCTGAGCCGCGAGCAGTCCGTCCACCTCGGAGCGGACCGGCCACGCCGGAAGCTCAAGGCGCTGGAAATCGTGCAAATAGCCGACGATCTCGCCGGCCCGCACCGGGTCTGCCGGCTTCTTCAATGCCTCGTAGTGGCCGTCGAAGGGGGCAATCACGATGCAGCGCCGATCGACGGTGGAGATCTTGCGCTGGGTGCCGTCGGCATGGTGGGCGATGGGCGAAATGTCGCCCTCGAGGTAGTCCCAGTGGATCGCGGCGGCGCGGATACCCTGCCGGGCAAAGCGCACGCCGTCGGGCTGAACGGATCGACCCCAGCCGAGTTCGGCGCCGATCGTAATCTTGCCCAGCCGCTCGGCCTCGCTGGTCAGCAGGCCGGGTGTCTCGTTCTGATAGACGAGCACGATCGGCGCGCCGAACCAGCGTGCCGTTTGCTCGATGCGCCGATTCTGTTCTGGATCGGGGATCGGGTGGAAGCTCGGGCCGATGGCAAACTGGGCCACCTCGCCGCCGGCATGCATGTCGAGCACCACATCGACGTGCGGCCAGATTGAGGTGCGGACGAAATCGGCGATGCGGTGGGTGATGCGGCCGAGACCAGGGGTGCGCCCGGCCTGGTCGACGAAGGCGCGATTGAGGTTCACCCCGTCGTCGTTGACAGAGTCACGGGTGCCGGCGCGGAACGCCGCGGTGTTGAGGACAGGCACAAGAATAATGCGGCCGCGCACCTGGGCGATATCGATCTCGCCCAACAGATGCTTGATCGCGACCGGTCCCTCATACTCGTTGCCATGGGTCGAGCCGAAGGCGACGAGGCCCTTGCCGGGCCTTGCTTTGGGGCCGACGAACACTGTCAGCGGGATCAGATGGTCACCCCAGATGCCGTCGTGCGGCAGCGCCACGAGATAGTCACGGCGTCCCAGGGATTCGAGATCCAGCTGACTGGCGGTGACGATGCGGCGGTCCATCGGCGTCTCCTCAGCGGGCGCGGTGCGCGTTGACGAAATCGGTGTCGACGTCAATGCCGATGCCTATTCTATCCGGGATGGCGATGCACCCGTCTGCATCGAGCGCCAGCGAGGTCGGCGCGATGCCGGCGGTCAGCGGACTCTGGCTGACGTTGAACTCGACGAAATGCGCACGGGGCAAGGTGGCGATCAGCTGCAGGCTGTAACCGGTCAAAAGATGCGTCAGCCATGAGTGTGGGACGAGATCGATGCCGGCACGGTCGGCCATCTGCGCCACCTGGCGCGCGACGGTGAGGCCGCCGCAGCGCGTGAGATCGGGCTGGATAACGTCAACGCAACCCTCCCCGATGAAACGGGCAAACTCCCAGTGCGTTGCGATCTGCTCTCCCGCAGCGATCGGCACCGGGCTTGAGGCGCGTACCGCGGCGTATTCGTCGAAATTTTCGGGATGGATGAAGTCCTCCACCCAGCGCACACCGAACTCGCCGAGCCACTGGCAAAGCGCTTCATTGCCAGCCCGGCTGCGCGGCTGGGCGTTGTTCGGCGTCACGGTCGGATACCAGCCGGGATCGACCATCAGGAAGCGATCGGGGCCGAGCGCCTGGCGGGCGGCGGCCACCAGCTCGCGGTCGCGGCCGGGATCCTGCCCGAACACGCCCCAGCCGAACTTCACGGCGCGGTAGCCCTTGGCGATGTAGCCGTTGGCCGCCTCGATCATGCCCTCCGGGGTCGAGCGAAACAGCGTCGAGGCATAGGCCAGAATCCTGTCGCGGCGGCGGCCGCCCAGCAATTGGGCCAGCGACACGCCGGCCGCCTGCGCGCGGATCGACCAGAGGCAATTGTCGAGCGCCGAGATGCAGTGCATGGCGATGCCGCTCCGGCCGTAATAAGCGCTGCCGACATAAAGCTTGTCCCACAGCCGCTCGACGTCGAGTGGGTTCTCGCCAATGAGGAGGCTTGCAAGCGTCTGGAAGCCGACGGTCGCCATGCCCTCGCCGGCGATGATGCTGACTGCCGCGGGGGCCAATGTCTCGACATCCGACCAGCCAGTCAGGCCCTCGTCGGTCGCGACGCGGATCAGCAGTTGCCAGTCACCATTGTCGGTCGCTTCGGCACCACTGGCGCCCGCGCCATAGGCCGCGCTGCCACGCAACAGGATCGGTTCGACCTCGGTGATCTTCACAGCTTCGTCTCGCTTTTTGCGCGGATCAGAATTTCAACCCGCCGTGCCACCAATGGTCGAACGGGTTGGAATGAAGGATCGAGTCGATGGTCGCCTGGCTGATCCGGGGCAGGCTGGTGCCTTCGACCTGGGCGTTGACGTTGCGCAGGCCGTCGATCGACTCGCGCACTTCGCTGAACGGAAAATCGGTACCCCAGAAGATCTTGTTGCGATCGTTCACCCGGTATTCCTGCGCCGCGACCAGCATGGTCCAGAATTGCCACGGCCGGTAGAACAGCGCCGAGACCTCGGCGTAGACATTGGGGCGCTTGCGGATGATCACGATGCATTCCTCGCACCAGGGGTGCGCCATATGCGCCATGATCATCTTGAGGTCGGGATAGCGCGAGGCAATGGTGTCAACGTCCATCGGACGGCCCAGTTCGATCGGCGCGTTCTCGGCGAAGGTGGTGCCCATGTGCATCGTCAACGGGATATTGCGCTTCACGCACAGCTCGTAGACCGGCACCATGCGCGGATCGAGCAGTGAAACGCCGTTGTAGATCGGGCCGAACTTGACGCCCTTGAGGCCCAGATCGTCGATCGCGTGTACCAGCAGATCCATGTAGTCCGGGCGGCGCGGATCCACCGCGGCAAAGCCCACGAGCTTGTCTGGATATTTCTTCACTGCCGCAGCGGTGATCTCGTCGTTGCCGTCGATGCCGGCGCTATCGCCATAGCGCAAGGTGAAGACGATGGCTTTGTCGACCTCCGCCATCGCCTTGTAGATGGTGTCGGCGTCGGCGAGCTGGCTCACCGAGCCCGGCCGCGAGGTGGCGGTGCCGGTGGTGAGGAGCGGCCGGACGTGCTCGGGATTCCAGATATTGACGTGGCAATCGACGATCATGACGTTCTCACAATACCCCGAACTCTTCATAAACTTCGGCGAGGCTACGCCCGGCCAGCAGAGCGGCCTTGGTGTTGTTCTCGCCCTTCAGCTTTTCGGTCGCCGCCGTGACGACGGCAGCTTCGATCGCCTGCGGCACGACCACTACCCCGTCAGCGTCGCCGATGATCAGGTCGCCCGGCGCAATGGCGACGCCGCCGCACTCGACCGCAACGTCGGTATCGATAACGCGGGCGCGACCCTTACTGTCGAGGGGGCCGATGCCGCCGTGAAATACCGGTAGCTTAAGCTCGCGGATTTCGGCGATGTCGCGGACCATGCCGTCCATCAGCGCACCGGCCGCGCCACGCACCGTCGCGGCCGTGGACAGAAGGCCGCCCCAGGGGGCAATGCGACCCGAGGTACCGCAGGCACACACGACGATGTCGTCGGTCCTGAGGCTGTCGACGAGCTTGATCTCGCCGGCATGCGGATTCTCGTCGGAGGCGGGCAAGGCATAGACGTCGGCGTAGAGCATCGTTCGGGCCCGGCCGACCATCTTCAGTTTCTCATCGAGCGGCCGGATGTGCGTCGGCAGCGCCTGGTTGCGGTAGCCAAGATCGTCGAGCACGTCGGAGATCAGTGCCGAAAAGAAGCTGTCGCGCATCATTTGCACGACATTGCCGGTGCTTGGGCGTTGAGCAGTCATGGTCGTTGTCCGTTCATAGGGAGGTTGGTCGTATCGGTGCCGCGGCCGGCTCAAGTCCAGCCGGCATCGACGATGAAATTCTGTCCCGAGCAGGACCGGCTTTCCTGGGCTGCGAGGAACATCACCATGTTGGCGATATCGACCGGCGCTATGCGCCGGTGGGTCAGAGCCTGGCGGGTTGCGATCTGTCGCTCGGAGGTCTCGTTGATGTAGGTCTTGAGCTGCCGCTCGGTCATGACCCAGCCGGGGATGACGCAGTTGACCCGGATGTTTTCAGGTCCAAGCTCGCGCGCCATGGAGCGGGTCATGCCGCTGATGGCGGCCTTGGCCGTCGCGTAGGCAATGGTGTTGGGCGCCCCGAACAGCCACACGGTCGAGCCGATGTTGATGATCGAGCCGCCGCCGGCCTCGCTCATGGCAGGACGGACCGCCTGGGCGGCAAAGAAATGGTGGCGCAGATTGCGGGCCATGCGCTCGTCCCAGAAGTCGGGCTCGACTTCGGCGATGGTATGCGGATCGTCGCTGGCAGCGCTGTTGACAAGCGTTGCGACCGGACCAAATCTGCCGATGACAGTGGCGATGGCCGAGCGTAATGCAGCGATGTCGCGGATGTCGCAGTGCTGATAAAACGGGGCGGGCGCGCCCTCGGTGGCGAGCGTTGAAACAAGCGCCTGACCGCCTGTATCGTCGATATCGACGAATGCTACCTGCGCGCCCTGGCGCGCGAACTGCGTGACGATCTCGGCGCCGATGCCCGAGGCGCCGCCGCTGACGAAAACCACTTGTCCCTTGAGGCTGGGATAGATCACGCCGGTCATGTTTTTACCGATCCGGCCGTGAGGCCCATGAGGAAGTAGCGCTGGAAGATCGCGAACACGAGCAGCGTCGGGATCATGCTGACAACGGTTTGCGCGGTTAAGGCGCCGAAGTTCTGCATGTGCTGCAGGCTCTGCGTCGCGATGCCCACGATGAGGGTGCGCTTGTCTTCACTCTGGGCGATGAGCAGCGGCCATAGAAAGCTGTTCCAGGTGTTGACGAAGGTGAACACCGCAAGCACGATCGCCGGCTGGCGCGACAGCGGCACGATGATGCCGAGGAAAATCTGCAGCGGGTTGGCGCCATCGATCTTGGCCGCCTCGAGCAGCGCATCGGGGATTTCGGAAATGAACTGGCGCATCAGATAGACGCCGATCGGCGCCGAAAGCAGCGGGACGATGAGGCCGGCATAGGTGTTGACCAAGCCCAGTTTGGCCACCAGCACGTAGTTGGGCAGCAGCGTCACCGCGAACGGCACCATCACCGTTGAGATCATGGCCGAAAGCAGCAGCGCGCTGCCTTTGAACTTGAGCTTGGCAAAGGCGTAGCCGGCCAGCATGTCGACGATCACCGTCAGCACAGTCACGGCGCAGGTGACGATGATGGAGTTCACCAGCCACTGGACCGACACCTTGTCGGAAAAGACGGCGATGTAATTCACGAGGGTGAGCGGCGCCGACGAGTTGGCAAGCGAGTCAAAGCTGGTGATCGGCCGGAACGAGGCAAGGACTACGAACAGCACCGGCCCGATCGAGGAAAGCGAGACGATGATCAGCAGCGTGTGGGTGCGCAGGGCAGCCCAGAATTTGGGGGCGGTAAGGCGGGCGGCCGCGGCGTTGGGCGTCATGATGGCGCGGCCTCGCGGTTACGGGTGAGCAAGACCAGCGCCCCTGCAAGCGCGATCGAGAACGCCATGACGGCGACACTCATGGTTGCGGCGTAGCCCACCGAGCCGCCACCGAACACCGATTTATAGATGTACCACATGACCGTGTAGGTCGACGTGCCGGGGCCGCCCTGGGTCACGACGAAGATGATGTCGAAGACCTGGATGGCGTTGATCGAGACGAGGATCAGCACCAGTTGCATCACCGGTTTGAGGAGCGGCAGCGTGATGTGCAAGAATGCGCCAGCCGGGCTGATGCCATCAACCTTGCCGGCTTCGTAAAGCTCCTGCGGGATGCCGTTGAGGCCGGCAAGAAAGATCAGGCCATAAAAGCCCACGGAGGCCCAGGCGCTGATCAGCGCCACCGCCGTGATTGCCACGGCACCTGACTGCAGGTAGGCGAGCTCAATGCCGAACGCATTCTTGAAGAAGCCGTAGATGGGGCCGGCGTCGCGGTCGAGCATGAGCTTCCAGACGAGGCCCGTGGCGGAGACCGAGAGCAGCGAGGGCACGTAGATCAGCGAGCGATAGAGGCCGCGAAACCGCACCTGCCGGGAGAGCAGGATGCCCACGCCGAGCGCCAGCACGACCGTGACTGGAATGTTGATCGCCATGAACAGCAGCGTGTTGCCCACGGTTGCCCGGAGGAGGCCGTCGGTGACCAGGGCGCCGAAATTGCCAAGCCCGACAAAGCGGAACTTGCCGATCAGCCCGCCCTGAAACAGCATCAGGTAGAATGTGTAGAGGAATGGCACCACGACGAACGCGCAGAACAGCCCAAATTTTGGGGTGAGGAAGACGAGGGCGGAAATGAATTCCGCTCTCGCCTGTGCTTTCGCCGCTTGCATCAAGTAACTAGAGCCCCGCGTTGGCGGCCAGCGTGGCGGTCTGCGCCTTGGCGTCGGCGATCATCTGATCCAGCGACTTCTGGCCGCTCAGGTAGTTGTTGATCTCGCCCACCAGATACTCATAGCCGTTGTACGGCAAGGCCGCCGGGAACAGCATCGCCTTGGTCTGGGGCAGGGCGGCCGCCAGGAAGTCGTATGCCCGCTTCTCGCTGACCTTGCCGTACAAGGCCTGCGGATCGGCATTCGTGCTGACCGGGAACAGCAGCGATTGCGCGATGTAGTCATTGTAGGGCGCGCCGGTGGTCACGTACTTGATGAAGTCCAGTGCCGCCGGCTTGTTGGCGCTGGCTTCGGCGATGACGAGATAGCCCGCCGCACCCGAAACGAACGCACCAGCAGGACCCGCCGGGGGATCCATGACCTGAAGGCGCGCATCCGGGAAGTTGACGAACTGCTGGACGTTGGCTTCCACCCACTGCACGCCCACCTTGCCCGAGGGCAGCAGCTCTGCCCATTTGTTGGCATCGGCGTAGAGCGTCAGCGGCGTGGCGCCGCCGGAGTCCTGCAGGTCCTTGAGGTGCTTGAGCGCAGCGCGGCCCGCGTCGGTGTCAAAGCCGATGGTCTTCATGTCGGTGCTGAAGGGTTTTACGCCGTAAGAGAACAGCACGTTCCAGATGTAGTTGATCACGACTTCATAGGTGCCCGGCCAGGCCATGCCGTAGACGGCGACCTTGCTCTTGTCGAAGGCCGGATCGCCGAGCGGCTTGCCCGCTTCGTCGAAGGTCAGCTTCTTGGCAAAACCGATCATGTCGTCATAGGTCTTGGGCAGCGCCGGCTTACCGGCTTTCTCCCACACCGCCTCGTTGAGGGCGAGCACGAACCGGCTCGAAATGTACGGGTAGCCGTAGAGCTTGCCGTCCTGTGTAGCGGACGCGATCATTGCCTGGTTGATGGCACTGGTGTCGAGCGACGGGTCAATCGACTTGAGGTCGGCGAGCAGCCCGTTGCTGCCGAACTGATTGAGGGTGTTGGTGACCTGATAGGAAATGTCGGGCGCGGTGCCGCTTGAGAACGCGGCCGTGTATTTGGTGAGGAATTCCGCCCATGGCACGAGCAGGTGCTCAACGGTGTTGCCGCTCTTGCCCTTGAACCCGGCGACAGTGGTCGCCCAGTAAGCGTTCTCGTTCTCGGCCGCCATGTTTGGCATTTTCCAGAACTGCAACGTGGCGGCGCTTTGCGCGAAGGCGCGGCCGGTGGCCGAGGCCAGCGCGGTGCCAGCCAGCAGCGCAGCGGACATCCCCAACAGACGGCGCCGGCTCATGGGCGCTATGGCACTAAGTCTCTCCAACGACATCGGTCCCTCCGGGTTTATCGATAAATCCATGCTGCATGAGGATTGATCGACTTGTCAACAAGGTTCAACGCCGATTTTTCGAACTGGCCAGCGATTGAAGGCGCGATTGACAATTCAGGAGGGGCGGATGAGCATATATCGATAAATTTAAAACCTGCTGGCGTCAGCTGTGGGATCGGTAGTATGGCGGGCGAGTCCTGGGTGCGAATTGGCCGAGTACACCGAACCTGAACGAAAACTCTGGCGGGGCGACCCGGCGCTTGTCTACCGCTCCGGCCAGCTCAGCGTGGTCGTCCTTCCCCAACGCGGCGGCAAGATTGCGTCGATCAGATATCGAGACCGCGAGTGGCTGACGCAACCGCAACGGGCATTGCTCCCGCTGGCCGATTTGCCGCCGCTTCTGGTCGAGGGCGACATGTTCGGCTGGGATGAGTGTGCGCCGACGATCGACGATTGCGAGGTGATGGGACATCAGCTTCCGCTCCACGGCGATGTTTGGAACCAGCCCTGGACTGAAGGCGAGTCCGGCTGGCTCGAGGTCACGGGGCGTCACCTCCGCTTCCGGTTGCAGCGCCGGCTCTCAATTCACGCGGGCGGTTTCCGCCTCGACTACGCCGTAAGCGCGCCTGAGCGAATACCGTTCCTCTGGGCCGCCCATCCGCAGTTTGCTGCGAGCCCTGACGTAGAGGTCGTGTTCGGCGATGGATCGCCACCTTTGGTCGACCTGTTCGGCCGCGGCTATTGGCAGGACCTGCCGAGTGGTGGTCCGGTCCATCTAAAGGATATTCCAGCCGGTCGGAGCGCGAAGCTATTCGTCGATCCGACGGCGTCATCAGGGCGCGCGCAGCTGATACATCCCGACGGTGCCGCGATCGCATTTCAGTGGGATGCCGCCTGCGTCCCCTATCTTGGCGTATGGTTGGACCGCGCAGCCATCGGCCCGGTTGACGCCGTCGCGATCGAACCGATGACCGGCTACGCGGATTCATGCGCGACCGCGATGCAAGCCGGTCGCGTGCTATGGCTCACATCCGGTCAGCCCGTGCGCTGGACGCTGGCGGTGACTCTCGGACAGCGAAAGCATGGTGCCGGCGATGCATGAGCCGATGCTGTCGGAGCGTGCACGCGAGGGGCGTGCGATGGTCTCGGCGCCGGCGGGCGTGGCGAACCGGTTGGACCGAGACGAGCTTGCGGACGGCTGAGAGGCTTGGTCGGCGGCCGGCCGAGTCAAAGCCCGGCGAGGGCGGGCACTGGCCAATTTGCGGTGGCTTGGGCGATGCTCAATATCGAACGGAAATCTGGATCTGCCGGGAGGCGGGAAGGTGCGTATGCTTGGAGAGAATACGAATTGGGCCGGCAACCTTGTCTATTCCACGGAACGGGTCCATGCGCCGCGTTCGCTCGGCGAGTTGCAGGATGTCGTACGGAGGGCGGAAAGAGCGCACGCCGTTGGCTCGAGGCATTCGTTCACGCCGATAGCCGATACGGATTGCGAGCAGATTTCCCTGAAACACCTGAATCGCATCCTGTCGATCGACAGCGCCGCTCAAACGGTTACCGTCGAGGGCGGCATCACCTATGGCCAGCTTACCCCGGAGCTGCACCGGGCGGGCTTTGCGCTCCACAACCTTGCCTCGCTGTCCACGATTACCATTGCCGGCGCCGCCGCGACCGGAACGCACGGATCGGGCAACAATAACAAAAGTCTCTCCGCGGCGGTGCGAGGGGTGAAGATCATCACCGCCGACGGCGAGATCGTGGCCTTCAATCGGGGCGATGCAGAGTTTGACGGTGTCGTGGTCTCGCTCGGTGCCCTCGGCGTTGTCGCCGAGCTGACTCTTGATATCCAGCCTGACTTCGACGTCCGCCAGGACGAATACATCGAGCTGCCTTTTGAAGCGCTCGCCGCCAACTTCGAAGACATCATGGGAAGCGGGTACAGCGTCAGCCTATTTCATGGCTGGGCAGGCGATACGATCAAAAAGGTCCTGGCCAAAAGGGTTGGTGCAACGGGACCCAATGAAGCCGGCCTCTTCGGCGCAAGAGAGGTCTTGCGGCATCCGGCGCTTCCAGCGTCGCTGGATTCCGAAATGGCAACGGAACAGGCGAGGGGCCCGCGAGCCTCGCACCTACAGTTGCCGCACTTCAGCGACGATGCAATTGCGGTGGCCGGCAACGAGCTGCAAGCGGAATACTTCGTCCCGCGTCGTCAGGCGGTGGCCGCTCTTCGGGCGGTTCAAACCGTAGAGCGGCATCTGGAGAAGGTGCTGATCGTCGGCGAAATTCGGACGGTTGCCGCCGACAGCATGTGGCTGAGCCCGGCTTTCGAGCGCGACTGCCTCGCCATCCATTTCACCTGCCATCGCGACTTGCCGGCACTCAAAGTTGCTCTCCCGGCGATCGAGGCAGCGTTGATGCCATTCGATCCCCGGCCGCACTGGGCGAAGGTCTTCACCATGACCGGCGCTGAAGTGCAGCGCTGCTATCCAAAACTGTCCGAGTTCCGCGCCCTCCGAAAGAAGCTCGATCCGCACAGCAAGTTCGGCAATGCCTTCATCGACGAGTTCGTCGGCTAGGGGGCTGATGCAGCCAGGGGCGACGCGGGCAGGCCGGCCCCTTAAGCGCCGCGCGTCCCTGGGTTCATGGTCGAGGCCAGGGAGAGGCCGCCATCGGAGATCAGGACGCTGCCGGTGGTGTGGAGGTTTTTCGGCGAGGCAAGGAAGGCAATGTCGCGCGCTACGTCCTCGGGGCGGATGACGTTGCCCGAGGGGATGGATGCGCGCGTACGCCGTTCGAGCCCGGGATCGCGCTGAAAGAGTTGGCGAGAGAGGCCGGCATCGACGATGCCCGGCGCCACTTCGTTGACGAGGATGCCGTCGGCTGCGTGGTCGAGGGCGAATGTCTGGCAAAGGGCGCGAAGGCCGGCTTTCGCCGCCGAATAAGCGCCGATGTGAGGGTGAGGGGCGTGCGCCGCCCACGAGCCGACGAACACGATCCGGCCTTGGACCTTTTTGGCGAGCATGCGCCTGATGATGGCCCGTGCCGAATAGAACGCTCCGGTCAGATTCACATCGACGACACCATTCCAATCTTTGTCGGAGGTATCTACCAGCCGGCCGGCCCGAGAGATTCCGGCGCAGATGATGCCGATTGTCGGCGTTCCGAGGCTAGCCTCGATGCCGTCGAGCCATGCTTCGACGGAAGCGGAATCGGTAACGTCGAGCGCTGGGATGTCGCCGCCGCCCGGCAGGTCGCCGCCGGCAATTTTCGCGCCGAGCGCTGAAAAATGCTCCAGCGTGGCGCTGCCGATCGAGCCGGCGGCGCCGGTTACGACAGCGATCTGGTCCCGCCAGACGTTCATGCTCGCCTCCCTCAGACCAGCGGCGCCTCGCGGCCCGGATTGAGGCCGATGCCGGCGGTCATGGTGCGGGGATCGGGTACGGCGAGCCAATCGCCGTTCTGGTTGATCGAAGCTTCCGAAACGATGCCGGGCAGCGTCATATCGAGAGCCTTGTAGATGTCGAACAAGGGCGGCGTGCCCTGTTCGATAGACTCGACGAAATCGAGCAGCGGCCAGGCATCGGAGCCGCCGTGGCCGGCGGCGTCGGGCGGGATGGCGTAGCGCTTGGGGAGATACTCTTCGGCGTACTCCTCAAGCGTCTGCCAGGTCTCGCGCTTCGAAATACCTTCAAGGTAAATGCGCGGCTTGTCGCCGAAGAGCCGACCGGATTCGTACGCACCCTTCGTGCCCTGCAGCGAATAGTAGTTCCAGACTTCCGGACGGTTGGAGACGAGATCGAGCCGCATGCGGAGGAGGGCGCCCTTGCGGGTGCGGCAGGACAGGGTGACGGTGTCTTCCATCTCGTATTCTGGCTTGGTCCACCGGCCGGTGCCGATAGCGCTGATCGAGGTGATGCGGTCATCCATCCACTGCAGCAGTGGCCCGAGGCTGTGGGTCGGATAAGTGATGCCGTTCTTGCCCACCTGCCAGAAGCGGCGCCAGGTCGGCTGCCCTGTCGCGGCGTTGGTGTGCCAGCTCTTCATCTCGTGGATGTATTCGGACTCGCCGAAATAGAGTTCGCCGAAGACGCCCGCCTTGGCCATTGCCCCGACGACGAGGTTCAGCCGCGAATAGCAATAATTTTCAGCGATCATATAGGAGGCGCTCGACTCGCGGGCGGCGGCGAGCAGCAGGCTGACCTGCTCCATGCTGACGGCGGCCGGCACTTCGCTCAGCACGTGGACGCCGGCACGCAGCGCGTAATCGGCCTGTGGCGCGTGATAGTGCTGCGGCGAGGCGATGATCAGCAGGTCGCAGTCTTCGACCGACTCCTCGAAATTGCGATAGGCCTTGCCACCGTACTGCTTGACGAAGTCGTCACTTGCCTGGGGCAGGGGATCATAGACGCCGCCAAGCACGATACGATTATTGGCTTTACCCAGCGCAACGATATGGCCACCGCCGCGCCGCGCCCCGACGACGCCGACGCGCATCTGTTCGCTTTTCGCCATACCTATTTGCCCTTCGCTTCGTATCGAGATTGAGCCAGCACCTCGAAGATCCTCGACCAGCGCTCGGCGTGATCCGGGTCGAGGTATTGCGGGATAAACCCCTGCCCGAGATAGGAGGTGATCGCCGGCAGCCGGAAATCGTCGGTCTCGAGGATCGATGAGGTGCGCCCCTCGGCGCGGCGACGTTCCATGACGTGCCACATCACCACCCGGCCGAGGCGCCGGCCGCGATGCGCCGGATCGACGCCGACCCAATGCACGTAGCCGCTTTCGGGAAAGCGCGGATGCTCGCGCACCGAGGCCGTTGCGATAAGCTTGCCGCCCTCCTCGACAACGAAGGTCACTGGCACGTCGGGTGCATCGAGCAGGTCGGTATGGGCCTTTTCGATGTTCCACGGGTAATCCGGAAACGCGCCGGCCAGCAGCCTCGCCAGCTCTGCGTCATCGCTCGCCACCGCCTCCCGCACGGGGATGGACGGGGCAGGGCCAAGCGGGTTGGCGCCGATAGGGCGCTTCATAACTAGCTGTGCCATGTTGTCACCGAATTGCCGCAAAAGCGCCGATTTATTGCCATATTTCATCCAGTGAAATTTGAAAGGTATCAGACGAAATTAGCTAGCATAGGCGGGACGGGCTGACCAGCGTGAAGATAGGTGCAGGATCAGTGAAATCACGTGCTGAATGCACGCGATGCACGTGCCGGATCGGTGCGGGGGAGGGCAATCGCGTACAGAGCCGGCTCATCCCCCGAGCGCCTTCGACACTTCGGCGGCGCCCTTGGTCAGAACGGCGCCGATCTCCTCGATGCGGGGATAGGGCATGCGGCTCTTGGGACCGGAGACGCTGAGCGCGTAAAGCGGAATGCCGGCATGGTCGCGGATGGCGGCGCCGACGCAGCGCAGGCCTTCGACCGATTCCTCATCGTCGATGGCGTAGCCCCGAACGGCTGCGCTCTGCAGGTCGCGAAACAGCTCCTCGAGCCTGAGCATTGTGCTCGGCGTATAGGAGAGCAGCGGGGTAGCGCCGAGGATGTCCGAGGCCTCCCCGGCAGGCATCGCCGCGAGCAGCGCCTTGCCGAGCGAGGTGGCGTGCCAGGCATCGGTTTCGCCCGCCTTTGCGCCTTTTCGCGTGGGATTCGCGCTCTCGAGGACGCGCAGCAGCATCACCTGGTCCTGCTGGCGCGTCGCAAGGTTCACCGACTCGCCGAACTGCGCCAGGAGCCGCTCCATCACCGGCAGCGACAGCGTCACGATGTCGCGATATTCGATCGAGCGCGTGCCGAGACGGAATAGGCTGAGACCGAGCCGGAACCGGCCGGTCGTTTCGTTGCGCTCGACCAGTTCATGCTTGGAAAGGCTCAGCAGGTAGCGCAGGGCCGTCGACTCGTTGAGCCCCGATTGCCGCGCGATCTGGTCGAGCGTCTGCTCCGGCGCCTGTTCCAGCGCGCGCAGGATTACCGCCATCCGGTCGACGGATTCGAGGCTGTAGTTCGCCTGTTCAGCGCGCCTCACCATCGACGCGCCTCCCCTGTCTGGACCCTGCCACCACCCTCGAAAGCCCTTGACACCATCCAACCGCTCACAATAGCGTCACCCATGAATTGCACTGAAAGGCAATGATATTTCATCTAATGAAATCGTCAATGCCCAATTTTGAACTGATCCTGCACCGATCCGGCACGTGCTTTGCACGTGGATTCACGCGTTCTGCACGTGAATACGTGTGGCCGTGCGCGGTGGTGGGGGCGGGCTCATATGACGGAGTGCCGAGAACGGCACTGCGAGAAACAGGCGTCAACGGGAACAGGTCGGGAGAACATCATGAAAGTGTGGGCTAAGACGGCTTTTACGGCAGCGCTGCTGGCAGGCATGGGCGCCGCGCCGGCATTTGCCGACGATATTCAGCTTACCTTGTGGGGGCAGGGCGATTGCCAGCCCGATACCTGTTGGGCGGCGGCGCTGGTCAAGGCGTTCGAGGCGCAGAATCCGGGGATCAAAGTCAATCTCGTGCAGCAGCCGGTGGATGGCTACTTCACCAACCTCCTGGCGCAGTCGGTGATTGGGCGCGGTCCGGACATCGCTTCGATGTGGGCCGGATCCTACATGGACCAGTTCAAGCCCTATATGGTCGACCTCCACAAATACCTCACCGACGACATCGTGAAATCGGTCAACGGCATCGCCTATTTTTCGGAAGGATACGATTCCAGCAAGGCGATCTATGCCGCGCCGCAGACTGCTCAGTGGTACATCGGCTACTACAACAAAAAAGTGTTCAAGGACGCCGGCATCGATAGCGTGCCCACCACCTGGGACGAGCTCAACGCCGACGCCAAGAAGCTCAAGGACAAGGGCTACACGCCGATCGTCCAGGGCGCCGTCGACGGCGGCGCGCAGTTCGCCTCCTGGGAGGATTGGTCGTACATGGCCGCGGGCCTGCCGCTCAGCGACTGGAGCAAGATGATCTCGGGTGACATGCCCTACAACAATCCGGGCATCGTTACGCAGATGACGAAGTGGAACCAGCTCTTCAAGGACGGCTATTTCAACGCCGACGCCTACAATTCACCGACGGCGCTGCAGGATTTCATCGCGGGCAAAGCCGGCATGTATCTCGGCGGCGGGTCGTGGCAGGCCGGTCAGCTGACCAAGGCGATGGGCGACGACGTCGGCATTATCGTGCCGCCGTACTCGGACACGCCAACCAAGGCAGCCGTGTCGTTCGCCGGCGGCGGCTACACGGTGATGAAGTATTCCAAGAACGTCGATGCTGCCGGCAAGTTCGCCGCCTTCATGCTCAGCGACGAAGGGCAGAAGGTTATTGCGAAGTATGATGCGCCGACGCGCGCCGGCTTCCCCACCGCCAACCCGTTGCTCAACGACATGGCGACACTGAGCGGCAAGGCCGACACGGTGAACTATCCGATGTTCGACAATTTTACTCAGGGCCCCGTGACCGACGCGCTCAACCGCAACGTCGCACAGGTGCTGGTCGGACAGGAAAGCCCCAAGGATGCGCTGAGCGCCATGGATGCCGCCTACGCCTCGCTGCCGGCCGAGCAGAAGACCAAGCTCAGCTTTGGCGGGAAGTAGGATCTGCACGGCGGGTTGAATTGAGGAGCAGAGCGCCGCCTTCGTCTCCCTCCCCCTTGAGGGGAGGGATCAAGGGTGGGGGTCGATCAAGTTGCACAGCGCAAGCGGATCGACCCCCACCCGGCTGCCGCCACCCTCCCCTCAAGGGGGAGGGGAATCTGGGGCCAGGCCATGCCACATTCGACCTCGTCCCACTGGGATAGTCGGCGGGCAGGGATGGGCCACTGAGGCTCCGCTGGCCTAGGCAGCATCAAGTGCGTGTAGACGAGGAGTTGTGGTTGTCGTCGCCGGCCGTTGAAAGCCAGAAAGTGATTGCCGTTCGCGCACTACCCCGCTTCGCCTCGCGGACCGGAGCGGCGCGGCTCAATGGCGTGCTCTTTACGCTGCCGGCGGTTCTGCTCGTTGGGTTCGTTATCCTGCTGCCGCTCTGCCAGGCCGCGTATTACAGTTTTACCAACTGGAACGGCGCGCAGTCCACGTGGACGGGATGGAACAACTATCTCAACGTCCTTTACGACCCTGAACTCAGGCGTAGCCTTCTCAACAGCCTGACGTTTTTCATCTCCGTGCCGTTCGGGCTGATCCCGCCTTTTGTCACGGCGTATCTGCTCAACAAAAACATTCCCGGCAGCAGACTGTTTCGCGCCCTCATTTTCGCGCCGACGGCTCTTTCCTGGGTGGTGATCGGCATGGTCGGGCGGCAGTTCTTTGCGCTGCACGGGCCGGTGAGCGGGCTGTTCTCGGTTTTCGGCCTGAGCGCGCCGAACTGGCTGGCGGACGGCACGTTCGCGCTGGCCGCTGTGATCCTGACCTTCAATGCCGCGATCTTCGGGATCAACACCATCATCTTCTTGACCGGGCTTGCGACCGTCGACCGCTCGACGATCGAAGCGGCGTGGCTAGACGGTGCCAATGAGGGGCAGGTCATCGTCCATGTGATCCTGCCGGCGATGCGCCGCTTCGTCGAATTCGTGCTGATCGTCACGGTCGTGACCTCGGCGGCCGGCATCTTCGCCATGATCTATGTGATGACCGGCGGCGGGCCGGGGTCGGCGACGCTGACGCTCGAATTCGCCGTGTGGCGACGCGCCTTCGCTACCGGGGCGTTTGGCGGTGGTGCCGCGATCGGCATCACGCTGATGGCCGTTACGCTCGTCGCGATCAGCCTCATCCGCCTGTTGCTCGGACGAAGGAGCGAGGCATGACTGCCGAAGCGTTCAATCAGTCATCGGGGCGGTCGGGCCCGCTCGGCGGCGCCAGACGTACAGCGTTCCTCGTCACGCTCGTCGCCGCCCTGGCCTCGCTCTACCCCTTCGGCTCACTCATCGTCACCTCGATCCTGCCACCGCTCAACGGCACATGGTTCCAGCTCTGGGGGCAGCTCTTCAGCCAGATTCCCGTCGGCACCTACATGCTCAACTCGGCGATCGTCGCCGGCGGCGCGATGGTGCTCGTTGCCATCGTGAGCTGCATGGCAGGCTATGGTTTCGCCAAGCTGCCGTTCCCCGGCAGCATGCAGATTTTTGCGGTGCTGATTGCGACGCTCAGCGTGCCGCAGGCGACCACCATCATCGCCAATTATTTCAACTTCGCCGCGATCAACGGGATCGGCGCGTACTGGGCGACGATCCTCATGTACGCGGCAAGCTCGACGCCGTTCTCGGTGATCCTGATGACCAATTTCTTCAAGGCGCTGCCCGATGAACTGGTTGAAAGCGCCGTGATCGACGGCGCGTCGTACCGCCAGGTGTTTTTGTCGATCATGGCGCCGCTCGCTGCGCCCGCTGTGACCACAGTCGCCGTGCTCTGCTTCCTCGGTTCGTGGAACGACCTCCTCGTGGGCCTGCTGTTCCTGCCCGACCCCGGAACGCGCACGATCAGCGTCGGCGTGGCCACGCTGATCGGCGTCCGCAGCGGCAATATCGACCTAATCCTGACGGGGTCCCTGTTGAGTGCCGTTCCACCCATCGTCGCCTTCATCATTTTCCAACGCTACCTCGTCAGCGGCATCGTTTCGGGCATCGGCAAATGAGTAAAGACAAGCATCGCAGCGCTGAGTGGTTTGCGCGGGAGGGCAAGTATGGCTTCATCCCGCGGAGCTGGATGAAGAGCCAGGGCTTTGCACCCGAAATGCTCGATGGGCGGCCGGTGATCGGCATCTGCAACACGTGGTCGGAACTCACCAACTGCAACCGGCACCTGCGCGATCTCGCCGAGCATGTGAAGCGCGGCGTGCTCATGGCGGGCGGCTTTCCGCTGGAGTTTCCGGTAACCAGCCTTGGCGAACCGCTGATGCGGCCGACCACCATGATGTTCCGCAATCTCGTTGCGATGGATGTCGAGGAGACGATCCGCGCCAATCCGATCGATGGCGTCGTGCTGCTCGCCGGTTGCGACAAGACCACGCCGGCCCTGCTGATGGGCGCGGCAAGCTGCGATATCCCGTCGATCCTCGTTTCCGGCGGACCGATGCTCAACGGCCGCTTTCGCGGCCAGGAACTCGGCTCCGGCACCGACGTGTTCCGGCTCGATGAAGACTATCGCACGGGCAAGATCAGCAAGGCCGATCTCGATGAGGCAGAGGCGGCGATGAGCCGCTCGGCAGGTTCGTGCATGACCATGGGCACCGCCTCGACCATGGCCTCGATTGCTGAGGCGATGGGCATCGCGCTCAAGATGAACGGCTCCATTCCGGCACCCGACAGCCGGCGCGCCGTGCTTGCCGAGCAGAGCGGCCAGCGCATCGTGGGGCTGGTGAACGAGGGCGTGACGATCTCGCAGATCCTGACGCGTGCGGCGTTCGAGAATGCTGTGAAAGTTACCGGGGCCATCGGCGGCTCGACCAATGCCGTGGTGCATCTGCTTGCCCTGGCGGGACGGCTGGGCGTCGATTTTTCGCTCGACGACTGGGATCGCCTGGGCCGCGACATCCCTACGCTGGTCGACCTCAAGCCGGCCGGCCGCTTCCTGATGGAGGAGTTTTATCACGCCGGCGGGTTGCCGGTGGTGATGAAGCGCATCGCGAAAAAACTCAGGCTCGACGCGCCGACGGTCAGCGGCAAGACCATGGGCGAGCAGATCGCCGATGCCGTCTGCTACGACGACGAGGTGATCCGCCCCCTCGACAAGGCGCTGACGGGCGACGGGGGGCTGATGGTGCTCAAGGGCAACCTTGCGCCCGATGGTGCGGTTATCAAGCCCTCGGCGGCGAGCCCGCGGCTGATGCAGCATCGTGGGCGCGCGGTGGTGTTCAAGGACGCCGACGATTTTCGCGCCCGCATCGATGATCCGGCGCTGGAGGTCGATGCCGATAGCGTGCTCGTGCTCAAGAATGCCGGGCCACGCGGCTATCCCGGCATGCCGGAAGTCGGCAGCATGGCCCTGCCGAAAAAGCTGCTCAAAGAGGGCGTTACCGACATGGTGCGCGTCTCCGACGCCAGAATGAGCGGCACGGCATTCGGCACGGTAGTGCTGCATGTGGCGCCGGAATCGGCCATCGGCGGGCCGCTGGCGCTGGTCGAGACGGGCGACATCGTCGTGCTCGACGCGGCCAATCGGCGGCTGGACCTCGATGTTTCAGCCGAAGAGTTGGCGCGCCGGCGCGCCGCCTTCGTGCCGCCGCCACCCGCCTATGAGCGCGGCTACGGCAAAATGTTCGTCGACCACGTGACGCAGGCCGACAAGGGAGCCGATTTCGACTTCCTCGCAGGCAAAAGCGGCACGCCCCCTTCCAAAGTCTCTTTCTGAACCGAGGCGCCATGACAGCACCCGTCAAACTTCCCTCACGACGAAATGCACCGCTCCCCGATGGTTGGGATCAGCTCTTCTCCGCGCTCCTCTCGGATTCGCTCGATGCCATCGGCGTTCCCGGACAAGCCATGTCCGCCGGTATAAGGCCGCTCGATGAAACCCTCAAACTCTGCGGCCGGGCGCGGACGGGCCAGTATGTGGAGATGCCCTATCTCGTCGATGGCGCGAACCCCTACGAGCTCGAGATCGCCATCGTCGATGATCTGAAGCCGGGCGACGTGGCGGTGTTTTCCTGCGGCGGATCGAGCCGCATCGCGCCGTGGGGTGGCCTGCTGTCGACGGCAACCCGGGCGCGGGGGGCGGCCGGTTGCGTCACTGATGGGTTTGTCCGCGACATCCTCGAAATCCGCGGTTTGAAGCTGCCGGTGTTCCATGGTGGCATTGCGCCGCTCGATTCCAAGGGGCGGGGCCAGATCCAGGCGGTGGATGTCCCCGTGATGTGCGGCGGCGTCCGCGTGGCGCCGGGCGACCTCGTGTTCGGCGACGCCGACGGCGTCGTGGTCGTGCCGCAGGCGGTTGAGACCGAGGTGCTGAGCTTTGCGTTTAACCGCATCAAGGGCGAGCACCACTCGATCACCGAGCTGCGCAACGGCGGATATCTCCGTGACGTCTACGCCAAATACGGCGTGCTTTGATGGCCCGCGCCTATTGCGATTGCCACGTCAACATCTGGACCGACGAGCAGGTGTTGCCGCTCTATACCCAGCAGCTCAGCCGCGTGCGACGGGGCGAGATGGCGCCCAAGGCCGACGCCGATACGCTCTATCGCGAGATGGCCAATGTGGAGAAGGCGATCGTCTTCGCGCTTCGCTATGGCGACTCCATCGGCATCGAGGGTAACGACGAGACGACGGCCGCGGCAGTCGCCAAGTATGCCGACAAGTTTGTCGGCTTTGCCTATGTCGATCCACGCCGCGCCGACTGCATGGAAATGCTGCGCCACGGCATCGAGGATCTTGGACTGAAGGGCGCAAAATTCGGGCCGATCTACAACGGCGTCGCGCTTGCGGACCCGCGCGTGGCGCCGGTGCTTGAATACCTGCAGCGCAATAACCTGCCGCTCACCATGCATATGGGCACGACGTTTGCGCGCAATGCGCCGGTCGAGCTTGGCCGCGCCATCCACATCGAGCCGGTGGCGATGCAGTATCCGGACCTCACGATGATCATGGCCCATATGGGCCACCCCTGGTACGAGGAATGCGTCGTCGTGGCGCGCAAGCAACCGAACGTCTTCTGCGAGGTCTCGGCGCTGAGCTACCGGCCATGGCAGTACTACAACATCCTGATGTGCGCGCAGGAGTACAAGATCACCGACAAGGTGTTCTTCGGCACCGATTTTCCCTTCGCCCGGGTCGACGAGTCCGTGGAAGGGCTCGTCAACATCAACGATCAGCTCGAAGGCACGAAGCTGCCGCGGGTCTCGGCGGAAACGATCGACCGAATTTTGCGCTCCGATCCATTCGAGCACTGGTGGAAGGGCCACAACCCCCTGTCCAACTAAGCGGGGCGGTCCGCAGCGGCCCCAGGTCGGCGATACGCGAGCTTCCGACCTAGCCCGGCGCCGCCCGCGCTATAAAGGTTAATGACCGCTGCGACTGTGCTCCAGCCCGTCCCCGGGGTTAGGTTTGGCCAACCATAGGGGGCGCAATTGAGCAACCGTCGCTTTTCGAACCTCTTGACCGTCGCATCTGCGCTTTCCGCGCTGATCCTGGGCAGTTGGACAACTTCGGCCGACGCGGTCCCTTGGCGCAGCTTCGGCTATCCAGCCCAGCACGTGGACCACATCGGCACCAAGGACGACACCGACACGGCAGCGTTCAACCTGGATTGCCGGAACAATAGCGCTGGCTTCATCCTCATATTGCGCGCAAATGCAGGCATGAAGAACGTGCCGTTCACGTTCTCGGTGGATGGAAAGACGATCGACAAAGGCATCGCGAACGTGTCGGGCGTTGGAGGTCCTCCTACTTGGGTGTCAGCCTCCGCCCCAGCCGCCGAAGCGCTCCGTTGGCTCAACGGCATCGCCGGCGCGACCCACGACGTTACAATTTCCGTCAAGTCGGTCGGCACGGGTGTCTTTACGGTCGAGGGCGCCCACAACGCCGCCGAGACGGCGATCGACTACTGCAAGCTTAAATAGCGGTGACCAGAGTATCGCGACGCGGACTAGCTTCATCTGAAGATTGCGTTCGCCGTCATCGCTTAATTTTGTTTTTGAAGATAATTGACTGCCCACTAGACTAACACGCTGTTCTTTCGAACCGTTTTTTTGCGTTGGGGCGCTTTCCGGGTGCGATTACACCTGCTTGGTCAACCTGACATGATCGATGACGCCGGCCGTTCGGTCAGCGTCCCGGATAAGGGTTTGGCGCTCCTGGTGGCGCTGGTATGGGCCCCATCGGGAACCATGAGCCGCAACGCGTTGTCGCTGCTGCTCTATCCCGAGACCATCGGCGCTGATGTAGGCGCGGCATTCCGCCAGCTTGTGCGTCGCCTTAGCCGTGCCGCGGGCGAGGACGTAATTGGCCACGACATCCGGCGCCTCTGGGCCGGACCGGCGATCCGGGAATCCGATCTCGCTCGGCTGCTTGCGACCTCCAGCCTGACCGACAGCACAGCCATGCTGCACTTCGCCACCTCGTTCGCACCGTTGCTCGAGGAGGTGAATTTCGAGGAGCGCGAGCTGCAAACCTGGCTCGATGACCGGCGACGGCGCGTGGCGGAACAGGCTCGCCAATTGGTTGTGGCTGCGGCGCGGGCTTTCGCCGGGCCACTGGCAACGCAGGCGCTGCAGGCCATCTCGCGCACCTTGCCTGACGACGCGATCATTGGCGAAGCGCTGGTGCAAGCAATGGCCGGCGAAAATCGATCGGCTCAGGCGGTGCCGCTACAGCAGCGTCCACTCCCGTCCGGCCCGGTGGCATCGATGCTCGGCAAGATGGCCTGGGAGGCGCGAATACCGGCAGGGGGCGCCGATGCAGCGGTGTTGCCGGCATTTCGACCAGCCGCACCTGGCGGTGTTCCGCGAATTGTGCTGCTCCGGCCGAAGAAGGCGACGTTCTCAGCGGTCAATCGGCGTGTCCTCAGCGAGGTAGAGAGCCTGGTGGAGGATCTCAGCATCGACCTTGCCTCTGCCCGCGAGGTGGGGGTGGTGGCGCCCCATACGGCCTGGCAAATCACCGACGGCCGCCATGGCGCCTCGGCGTTTCTCGATGTCATCGAGTTCGTTCTCCACACGCGGGTGAGAGCCTCGGGCAGCGGCATGACCATCAGCCTCTCGCTGGTGCGCACCGGGTCGCAGGAGGTCATCTGGGCAGAGCAGGTTGATGTTGCCGGAGGCGCGAGGATCGATCCGCTACGGATCAAGTCGATCATCATCGCTATGGTCGGCTCGATCGAGAGGTCGGAACTCTCGATCCTCCGCAGCACCGGCAAATCGACCGCCTATCGCTATTACCTCATGGGACGGCAGCATCTGCGGACGCTGACCTTGCCCGATGTGCGGCGTGCGCGACGCTGGTTCAGGGGGGCCATCGAAATCGATCCGTATTTCGCGCGTGCGCATAGCTGGACCGCGCACACGCTGGTGCTCGAATGGGTAATGATGACCGGCAAGGATCCGGAGTTGCTGCGCGCCGCCGATCTCGCGGCGCGTCACGCCCTCGATCTCGACCCTAACGACGCCAATGGCTATCGCGCCCTCGCCCGTTCCGCATTGTTCCGTGGCGCTCTGGACCAGAGCCTCGAGTGGTTCGCAGAGGCAGAGCACTATGCGCCGCATTTCGCCGACATGCTCGCGGACTATGCCGATACGCTCGTGCACAATTCCATGGCCGACCAGGCGGTCGAGAAGATGGAACTGGCCCTCCACCTCAATCCCATTCCGCCCGACACCTATCTGTGGATTGCGGCGGGCGCCGATTTTCTGCGCGCCGATTTCGAGGCGGCGCTGAGCAAGCTCAAGCATATGAGCAACCAGGATCAGGGGTATCGGCTGATGGCGGCTTCAGCGGCCATGCTCGGCGACCAGGTGGCCGCACGCACGTACCGGCACGCAGCCCTGAGTATCGACCCCGCGTTCAAGATTAGCGAGTGGATTCAACGTCTTCCGCTCAAGGAAGCGCACCATCTAGAGTTGTACGTATCGGCCCTGAAAAAGGCCGGGTTCCGTTAACTCTGGAGGCCTCGAATGTCTCGGTATATCGTTCTGCGCGAGCAAAATTCCTCTGAAACACTGATGATCGACAAGGCAACGTTGCGCGTTACGCGACTTGATGCCGACGCCGCGGCGGCGCTCGATCTCCCCGATCCCGGCCAGACGCCAGCGGTCGGATTTTCCGGCATGACGTTCGCCTTTGCCGTCGAATACCGCAGCAAGGCGCCGGCGCGGATGCTCTATCGCGAAGAGTTGCCGCTGGCGAGCTGAAGCGGCCCTCGATATGCAAGATGAGTGATCCGGTGGTGCTTGAGCGTGCGCGCTCACCCAGCGAGACATACGCCCTGATCGAGCCGCATTTCATGCGGCTCGGTATTTCCAGGGTTGCCCGGCAGACGGGACTCGATCGCATCGGCCTGCCGTGCTTTGCGGCGATACGGCCTAATTCACGGTCGCTTGCGACTCACTACGGCAAAGGCCTGTCGGATGCCGCGGCGCGAACCGCGGCCGCGATGGAAGCGGTGGAATTTGCCATTGCCGAAGAGCCGAACGTGCCGATGTGCGTGAGCACGCTGGACGACCTGGTCAAACGCGGCGCCGACGTTTTCGACTGCAAAAGGCTGCTGCCGTTGGGGGAGCCGCTCGACCGGGAGCTTGAGCTCGTCTGGGTTACGGGCAGGCGCCTTGCAACGGGAGCGCCTGTCTTCGTTCCTGCGGATGCGGTGACGCTCGGCGATGCCATCCCGCGCCTCACAGACATGGCCAAGACGACAAACGGTCTCGCCTCCGGCAACAACGTCGATGAAGCTATTCAGCACGGCCTCTGCGAACTCATCGAGCGCGACGCCCTTACACTATGGTCGTTGCAGGACGAAGCGGCGGCGCGGAGCCGATGCTTTGCGGTCGGCGATCTCGAAAGCGAGATTGCGCGTAACCTGCATGAGCAACTGGTGGCAGCCGGACTGCAGCTTACGCTTTTCGACCTGACCACCGACATCGGCGTGCCGGTAGTACACGCGCTCGTGGAAGAACGCTCGGCAAGGCGCCAGCTCTTCGATGTTTCGGCGGGGACGAGCTGCCATCCCGACAGTTCGCGTGCCGCGATCGGGGCGATTACGGAAGCCGTCCAGTCGCGCCTGACCAACATCGCCGGTTCGAGAGACGACTATTCGAGCAGTGAATACACTCAAAGCCTGCCGCTGGATCTCGGCGCATTGCTCGACGGCGCGATGCCGGCCGGACGGCCGCCGCGGAATTTGTCGGCGATCCGCTCCGTTGAAGGGGCAGGCACATCGATTGTGGCGGCACTGGCGGCGCGGGGCATCGACGATGTGGTCGCCGTCGAGCTTGGGGGGACGGAGATGGGGGTTGCCGTCGTCCGGCTGCTTTCAGGCCAACTTGAGGACTGCCTGGGCAATGTAAACTGGTGGCCAGGTCGGCGGGCATTGGCGGCACTCGGCCCGAGGAACTAGCGAATGAAGGTGATTTTTGCCGGCCCGAGCCTTTACGGCGCCGAGATCGATGAACCGTCGCTGACGTTCCGGCCGCCGGCCGGGCAGGGAGACGTGCTCAGGGCGACGCTGCAGGGCGCGACGGCGATCGGATTGATCGACGGCGTCTTCGGGTCGGCCGCTTCGGTCTGGCACAAGGAAATCCTACACGCGCTGTCGCTCGGCGTTCGCGTGCTGGGTGCGGCTTCGATGGGGGCGTTGCGAGCCGCCGAGTGCGTGAGGTTCGGCATGGAGCCGATCGGGAAAATCGCGGCAGACTACGCGAGCGGCCGATTGGATGACGACGCCGCCGTTGCCCTGACTTTCGGCCCGGCCGAATTGGGATTTTGTCCGGTGTCGGAACCTGTGGTCGACATCCGTGACAAGCTTGAGCAGATGACCGCCGCCGCCCTCATAAGCGAGCAGGAGGCGACAGCAATTACGGCTGCGACGAATCGTCTCCACTACGCTGAGCGAACGCTGACATTCCTGATGCAGGAAGCGTTTCCTGGCTCTCCCGATCGCGCCGACCAGATTCGACGGAGCTACATTTCCATGGGGCCGGGCGCCAAGCAGCGTGATGCGCTCGCCCTGCTGACGGCCATCCGTGAGGAGGCGCCCGCCAAACCCCTGCCGTCATGGCGTCTGGCCGAGCCGCCGTTCTGGAAAAGGGCCGTCAGGCAGGTCGAAAGCGAGGTCGGGGAAGGAGTCACGGTCGAGTCACGGTGAATTTGGTTGGATTTCTCTCGCCCAACGGGAGCAGTCCAATGAACGTTTTTCAATTTCCAGAGCCGGCAAGCCGCACCTGGGCCTCGGGTGACGTGGCCGTTGCCCGAAGGACGTTTGCCCCCTCGCGCGTCCATATCCTTCATCCCAATATCAGCCTCGTCGAAACGATCGCCGTCTATCTCAAGATCGAGGGCTTCGACGTCGAATTTTCGCGCGATTGGGCGGAGCTCCGGGAGCGCTATCAGGTCACGCGCCCGCATTTGCTGATCCTGCCGATGTATGTGGGCGAGCAGCAGTCCCTCGGACTGTTGCGTGATGAGCTGCCTCGCGGGGCAATCGTCGACGTCGTGCTGGTTGCTGAAAATCCCACCACCCGTGAGGTTGTGACGGCCATGCAGTCTGGCGCCTCGGATGTGCTGGGCCTGCCGATCGATGGCGAGCAGTTGCTGCGGGCGGCGCGTCGCTCAGTCGCTCAAAATGCAGTCGTCGGTTCGCCGTCGGGCGCGCCGAAACTTCGGCTGGCCGGCGGCGAGGAACTGTCGCCGCGTGAGCGCGACGTGCTCAACCTCCTGATGGATGGGTTTGGCAGTAAACAAATCGCGCAGGTGCTGGGCATCGCCCCGCGAACCGTCGAGGGGCATCGAAGCCATATTTTGCGGAAGATGAATGTCCGCAACAATTCGGACCTGATGAGAAAGATCTTTTCAGCCTGAGGACGCGGGCGCAGCTGCCAGCGGCGCCTCAGTTAGTCGAGGCGCCAGGAATATTTCGGGCGCGCAGTTCTTTCTCGATCGCGGGGAGAACCGAAACGTTGGTGATGTATCGGCCATCGCTCAGCAGAGCGAAATAATAGAGCAGCGTCTGGTCCGGCAAAGCTCGAATTCTTGCCAGGCGATTTTCGCCGCCCTCGTCCCCGTTCGTTCCTTCCAGGTACGGACCGTCGTCGGCCATCCTTACCCCCCTTAGCCCCACACTAAGCTAAGACGCGCCGCGTTAAGAGTCCAACACTGTCCTGACGTTCATATTATGGCAGTCTGGAACGCCGGCGATCGTGCTTGTCCGCATCTGCCGGTGAACTGGCCGTGGAGAGAAATTTGACCCGGATGCTGCAATGCCGACCGGCTATATGCCCGCTCAATCCAGATGGAAAATCTCGAGCAGGTAGCTCCACCATTCGCCGGGCGCGGCACTCACCAGCGGCGTCTGGCAGGGATCGGTCAGAGCGAGCCAGCGCCTGGTGACGTCGAGTGCGCCGAGCGCTTGCATGTCGGCGGCAAAGTCTGCGCCGGTATATTCCCAGTAGCCGAACAGCAGGTTTTCCGGCTCACGCAGGTAGATCGAATAATTGCGGATATGCGCCGCCGAGAGCGCGGCGCTCATCTCCGGCCAGGGTTCGGCGTGGAGGCGCTTGTACTCGGCGATCCGTTCGGGCTTCAGGGCAATCACCATGCCCATGCGCTGGATCTGCGTCATTCTTTCGTGCCGCCCGCGGTCATGCCGGTCACCAAAAAGCGCTGCGCGAACAGGAAGACGATCAGCACCGGCGCGATGGCGATCAGGGTCGCCAGCGCGAGGCCGGAAAGCGAGATCGTGACTGAGCCGGCATTGGTCACGTTGAACTGGGGCACGTTGGACAGCAGTTCCGCCAGCCCGACCTGGATGGGCGCCTTGCGCCCCGGCAGCATCACATAGGGCAGGAAGTAGTTGTTCCAGTTGCTGGTCAGGCTGAAGAAGCCGACCAGCGCGATCACGGGCGTCGCCAGCGGCATGGCGATCTTGCTGAACACCTCGACCTCGCTGGCTCCGTCGATCCGCGCGGCATCCAGTAGGTCGCGCGAGATGGCGGTCGAGAAGTAGATGTAGGTGAGATAGACGCCGAACGGGAAGAACGAGAACGGCAGGATGGCTGCAAGAGGGTTGCCGACGAGATGCACCGCGCTCAGTTCGAGGAAGATCGGCAGCACCAGCGCCGTGCTCGGGATCAGCATGACAATCAGCGTGAGCGCTAGCAGCGCCCGGCGGCCGCGGAACTCGGTGAAGGCGAGGGCGTAGCCGGCGGGGATGCTGCTGACGAGGGTGATCACCAACGCCGCGCCGCAGTAAAAGGCGGAGTTGCCGATCCAGGTCCACAGCAATCCGCCCTGGAAGGCGACGAGGCTGTTCCAGTTGTCGAGCAGCGTCGAGAGATCGCCGATGGCGAATGGGTTGCCGAGCAGCAACTGGCGATCGGTCTTGGTGGGGGCGAGCAGCAGCCACAGCAGCGGCACAACGAAGAACAGCGCTGCCACGGCGAGGATGAGCAGCGCACAGGCCTTGCTGAGCCATTCACCCGGCGTAAGCGTCCGGCCTCTGTCGCGGGCCCGGGTTAGATCAAGCGCGCTCAAACAGACCACCCCGGAAAACGAAGAAGACGCTCAGCGCCAGCGCCACCACCAGCAGCACCAGCGAAATGGCCGCCGAGCCGTTGAAGTCGCTCTGCTTGAACGCATAAAGAAAGGCGAGCTGGTTCAGCGAATAGTCCTGAGAAACCACGCCACGGCTGGCCTGAGACAGCACGCGCGGTTCGACAAAGAGCTGGGTGCCGCCGGCGAATGACAGGATGACCATGTAGGAAATCCATTTCCGCAGCAGGGGAATCTGGATCGACCAGGCGGTGCGGATGGGGCCGGCGCCATCGATGCGAGCGGCTTCGAGCACATCGGCGCTGATGTTGTTGAGCGCGCCGTACATGATGACGATCCACCCGCCGGCGCCTGTCCAGAAGGCTACAACCGCGAGGACGACCGGCAGACGATCAGCCTGTACAACCTCGACGAACGAAGTGAGTCCGAGGGCGTGCAGAATGAAGGCAACCGGGCTGACGGTGGGATCGAGCACGAAGAGCCAGAGCACGACACTTGACGCCCCCGCCAGTGCGCCGGGGATGTAGTAGAGAAACCTGAGGCCGGTGGAGAGCCAGCGCGCGCCGACCGCGTGCACCATAACGGCAAGCAGCACGACCACCACCACGAGGCTTACCAGCCATACCACGAGGTAGAGCCCGACATGTTCGACAGCGGGCAGGAAGCGAAAATCGCGAAAAACTTTGGCGAAGTTGGCGAAGCCGACGAATGAGCCCGCTTTGGTGAAAGCGAGGAAGATCGCATAGGCCGCGGGCAGGATGCCGAAGACTAACAAGAGCAGGGCGTAGAGGCTCGAAAAGGCCATGCCGATCCGGCTCTGGGCGCGTTCGATGCTGGCCTTGCCGGCGTTGGGCCGCTGCCCGCCCATTGTGGGGCGCGCAGCGGTCTGGTCGAGCGTACTCACGCCGTCAAACTCCGTCGTAGAGGCTCGGGTCAGTTGGGGCTATAGCCCGCGACCTGCGCCTCGTTCTGCATCTCCTGCTGCCAATCGGCGGCGAGGTCGGAGACCTTCTTGCCGGCGGCGAGGCCGGGGGTGATCACCTTGGCCCAGGCGGTCTCGGGGGAAAAGTTGGGGTAGCCCCAGCCATTCCAAACGGTCGAGGCGGCCGTCGAGATCGAACCCTTGAAGTCGCCGGCGTAGAAGCCGCTCGCGGCCTGCGCGGTCAGCCACTTGTCGGCCGCGGCCTTGTAGGCGGGTAGCCCACCGGTGCCGGCCGTCTTTTCATTAGTGACGATGAATTCGAGGAAGGTCTTTACGGCATCCGGATTCTGCGTGTGGCTCGAGGCGTACCACATGCCGCCGCCGACACTGCCCGTTACCTTGTCGCCTTTAGCCCAATAGAGCGGTGCAGCAGCAGCCCACGTTCCCGGCTTGGCGTTGATGCTCTGCGGGTTCTGGAACAGCGCGCCGGCGTACCAGGCGGGCCCGGGCATGGCGACGAGATGATCGGCCTTGGCGACGAACGAAGCGCCGAACAGGCTGTCGAGGGTGATCGTGCCATTACCAATCATGTGATCGAGCAGGGCCGTGACCTTGGCCGAGTTGGGGTCGTTCACGTTGGACGTGAAGGTGTCGCCCTTGACCTGGAAGATCGGCGCCTGACCACTCCAATAGTAGATGTACGGCCCCTCAAAGCTGTCGCCGATCGAGCCGAGGAAGTAGCCGGGGTGGTCCTTGGCAAGCTTGTCGCCCAGCGCCTGATAGTCTTCCCAGGTGGCCGGGGCGGTGTAGCCGAACTGATCGAGCAGTGCCTTGTTGTACCAGAACAGCACCGGCGCGAGGTCGTTGCGAAGGCCATAGACCGTGCCGTCGACAGTTGCCGGATCGAGTGCGCCCGGCGTAAAACCATCAAGGAATGTCTGGTCGAACATGCCCTTGTTGAGGGCGGCGGCGAACGGCTGCACGCCGTTGGTTTCCTTGGCGGCCCAGGCGGCGTCGTTCACCTGGCTCGAAAACACCACGTCCGGCCAGCCCGAGCCCGCCTGATCGGCAAGGCTGATTTTGGTCTGGAAGCTACCCGACCCGCCGGCCGAACCATCGTCCACTACTGCGTTGACCTTGACCTCCGGATGGGCCGTTTCAAAGGCCTGCACGGCGGGCTGACGGGTGGCATCCACCCAGATCGTGATCGGACCGCCTGCGTCTGCGGCGATGACTGGGCCTGCGGCTAGAATGGTCGCGACGGCGGTCGCTCCCAACACCAAGATGTTCCTCATTCTCAACTCCTCCATTCGACTGGTGTCGTGCCGGCTTGCTGCCGGCAATTCAGGTGGCGGACTGACGCGTGCGCGGATTGCGAGGGGCCGCGCCAAGCTCGGTCCGCGGCAACAATGTTGGCCGGGCCTGCTCGCGTCGGGCCGTCTCGCTCAGCACCAGGCCATGACCGGGGCGATCGGGCGCATAGATATAGCCGTCCTTGATCAGTATCGGCTCGTCGACCAGATGGTCGAAATTCTGGAACGAGTATTCGAGCCACTCGACCTCGGGCAGGGCGCAGGCCATGTGGACGCCGACCTCGAGGAAGGTGTTGCCGAGCGTCACGGGCACGCCGCGGTCGGCGGCCAGCCAGCCGATGCGCATGACGTCGGAGACTTGGCCGTGGACGTTGAGGATGTCGGTGCCGCCGGCTTCCATCAGCAGCCGCTTGCCGCGCGCATCGAGGTATTCGCCCGAATTGATCATCGTCCACGAGACCTCGTCGCAAAGCATCTTCAATCCCGGCAGGTCGTCGCGCAGGATCGGGTCTTCGCTCCACAGCAGATCGTAGCCGGCGCGGCGGATGACGCCGAGCTTGTTGAGCGCTTCCTTGGCGCCCCAGCCTTCGTTGGTGTCGATCATGAAGCCCGCGCCCTTGCGCACCGACTTCTGCAGGATGTTGAGGCGGTTGAGGTCCCACTCGAAATCGGGGTGGCCGACCTTGATCTTGAACGCCGCATAGCCGATCGAATCGGCGTGGGCGAAAAAGTCGGCGAACTCGGTGTCGGTCAGATGGAAATCGAGACCGCTGGCATAGGCGCGTACCTTGTTGCGGCTGGCGCCGAGCAATTTGTAGAGCGGCAGGTCCACGGCCTTTGCCGCGAGATCCCAAAGCGCCACCTGAACCGCTTCATAAAACGGCAGCGTAAAGGCGCGCCGGTTGCCGCCGCGGGGCCGCGTTACCTGGTGGACAAGCCCCGCAGGGTGCTTGCCTTCGAGCCCCGGCCAGACTTCGCTCGCGAAGACGCGCTCGATCTCCGCCTGATCGGGCAGCGGCTGGAAAAGCGTCTGGAGAAAGCCGAGGCCTACCTTGCCGTCGTCGGTCAGCAACTCGAGGGCGGCACAGTTTACATCGTCGGCGCGGACCTGACTGTCGCCGATGACCCGGTCGCGGGCAAACTGAAAGCGGGTGATACGGAAGGACGACAAGCGCATGAACTTGAATCTCTGATCGACTAACTTGATAATCTGATATATCAGAATGCGATGCTAATAGACCAAGAGAACGGATTGCACAAGTGGCCGCTGAAGATGCCGAATCACTGGTTGAGCTAAGTCCGCCAGGTCGCCTGAGCGACCTCGCGTACCAGCGCATCCTCGAAGGCTTGTTCGACCGGCGGCTTCCGGCTGGCGCCTTCGTGTCGCAAAACGATCTGGTCAAGCTGTTGGGCATTCCCGTCGCGCCGCTCCGCGACGCGCTCCGGGTGCTGGAAGCGGAGGGAATCCTCACGATCCATCCGCGTTCGGGTATCCAGTTCGTCAAACCGGGTTTGGAGCTGACGAAATCGACCTACCAATACCGCACGATCATTGAGCGGGCTGCGGTGCGGGTCTTTGCCGAGATCGCCGACGAAGCCGCGCTTGCCGACCTTGCCGGCCGTCACCTTGCGGCAATCGCGGCAATCGAAAACGGCGGGCTTTCGGTAGAACTCATGGCCGAGCTGGAAGCGCTGGAAGTGGCGCTCCACAATCAGGTCATCGCTGCTCTCAACAATCCGTTGATCGAGACAGCATATCGCCGGATGCACAATTACCTGCGCTTGGTTCGGATGGACCGGCGGCTGACTCCGCCGCTGGCCCTGCGCTCGCTGCGCGAGCACATGGAGATCATCCGCGCCTGCCAGAAGCGGGATGCCGACCAGGCGGAGTCCTCATTGCAGGCGCATTTTACTGCTGCGCTGCAAAGGCATATGGGCCTTTATTGAGGGTAACCTTCAGGTGAAAAAGCCGTGCGCAGTCTTGTCCTAGCTAGTTTCTTTGCAGCGATGCTCTTCGGGCTCGGACTGGCCAGTCCGGGGGCGGCGATGGCTGATCAGCTGGTGAAATTCCCGGCTGCCTCCGCAGGCAAAAGCGGTTCACCGGCCGGGTTCGGTATTCAGGGGTATCTGAGCAAGCCGAAGGGCGATGGTCCGTTCCCGGCGGTTGTCGTGCTGCACTCCTGTCTGGGCATGCGGGCGGACAGGCGGACGATCGAAAGCAGGCTGGCGGGCTGGGGCTACGTGTCGCTGGTTGTCGATGATTTTGCGACGCGTGGCCTCAACGAAACCTGCACCGTGGATTTTCCCGAAGGCCTTTCCGACGCGTTCGGTGGCTTGGCTTATGTTGCCGGCCTCTCCTATGTCGACAAGACGAGAATTGCGGCGCTTGGCTATTCGCAAGGGGCCGCGACCGCGCTGCAAGTCGCTTCGCTCGGCGCCAAATCCGGCTTCGCCATTCCGGACGGCGTAAAATTCAAAGCCGCGGCGACCTACTATCCCGGCTGTGCGGGGTTGCCGGGGGCCAAGCTGCAAGTTCCGACTCTGATCCTCGTCGGTGCTGCCGACACCGTTACGCCCGCCGTCGATTGCGAGCGGTTGGCGCAGGGGCAGCGCTCCGGTGAGGTGAAGCTGGTCGTTTATCCCGGTGCCGGGCACGTCTTTGACGATCCCGCGTTCGCCGGCGGAAAGTCGCTGATGAACATGTGGCTCGAGTTCGACCCAAAGGCCGCAGCGCAGTCGCAATCTGCGTTGCATGATTTTTTGGCGGCAAAGCTGGGGCGGTAGGCCGAACGACGATTGACCTTGATCCGGCAGGCGGTTCGACCAATCATCGTCGTCTTCGAGATTCTGGGAGCAGTACCTGATGCGCAGGCGTGATGTTTTGTTGGGTGCGGCCGCGGGCCTCGTCACGTTTCCGGCCTTTGCCGCCGCACCTCAGCCCGCCAAGGTCGGCCTCTCGCCGCCGCTTCAGGACCGGAACGCCTACATCGCCTGGATGCAGGCGAACCGCAGCGACGATCCGAACCTGCTCGGGGCGCGGTTCGATCGGTACAAGGTGCTGCTTTCCTACAACGACCTTTGGACGCCGGCCGAGAAGCGCGCCTTTTTGCTGACGCCGCGCGAAGAGTTCGTGCTGCCGGCGGATCACGACCAAGCCTATGTGGGCCACTATCTCGATATCGGCTTCGGCGTCACCATCACGCCGCCGGGCACCATGGGCCGGATGACGAGCGCCATCGCCGTTCATCCCGGCGACAAGGTACTCGAGATCGGCACCGGGTCCGGCTACCAGTCGGCGCTGCTGAGCTATCTCACGCAAAGCCTATGGTCGATCGAGATCATTCCGGCGCTCGCCAATCGTACGCGCGGCGTCTATGACGGGCTGATCGCCAAGGGCTACCACGAGTATGCGGCGATCAACACGATGAGCGGCGACGGCTATTACGGCTGGGAGTCGGAGGCGCCGTTCGACAAGATCATCGTCACCTGCGGTATCGACCACATCCCGCCGCCGCTGCTGCAGCAGCTCAAGCCGGATGGCATCATGGTCATCCCGATCGGACCGCCGGGTGCGCAACACATTCTCAAGGTGGTAAAAAAGACGGGCGCCGACGGCGAGGCTACCGTGGCGCGGTCAGACCTCTTCGGCGGCAAGATCATTCCGTTCGTGCCGTTGACCGGCGGGCACCAGAGCGAGGGCTGAGGGGTACGGCTGGGCGCAGCGCGGCACCTGCCCAGGCGTACGTAAGTGATTATCGCCGCAGCAAGATGCCGACGGCTTGAGCACGAAGCTGCACCATTTTTAGTCCTGCTAAAATCGTCTTGACAGCGATCAACTTGGCGCTTCTCAATGTGGGGCGATCAGGGAACCCGACCAGATGGACGCACAGCCGGCAGCCGATAAAGCCAAGACAAATCAACCCCTCGGCTATCGCCTGCGCGAACGACGGCTGGACCTGGGTCTGACGCTCAAGCAGGTCGCCGACGGCGCGGGATTGTCGGTCGGCTTCATCTCGCAACTGGAGCGCGGCATCACGGCGCCGTCGCTCTCCTCGCTGGTGTCAATCTGCAAAGTGCTCAACACCGATGTCGGCACTTATCTGCAGCAGCCGGGTGCGGGGCAGTCGCTTTCCCGTCACGGCGAGCGTCCGCTCTATTCAATGGCCGGGTTCAGTCTCAACGTGCCGCCGCAGCCGATCAGCTACGAGCGCGTGTCGACGAATTTTCCCGGCCGGAAGATCCACTCGGTGATCATGAACGTGCCGCCGGGCTATCGCTCGGAGACGATCTCGCATGACGGCGAGGAGATGATCTTCGTGCTGTCGGGCGAGCTCACCAGCTTCGTCGATGGCCGACATGCCATCCTGCAGGTCGGCGACGCGGAGCACTTTCCGTCGACCCTGCCGCATTCGGTATGGAACCATACGAGCACCCTCACGCAGGTGCTATTTGTCGGCACGCAAGAATTGTTCGGCCACGAATCCGCGGTGGAAACACCGCGCGACGATTGAAACCGCTCGCTTGAAGCGGTCCTAACCAACGAGAAACAGGAACGGCATCATGAACAACAGGAAGAAAGCCCCCCACCACCTGCTTGCGGCAGCCATGCTGGCGACGACCATGATCGCAGCAGCCCCAGGCCTCGCGCTCGCCGAGAGCGTCTTGCGGCTCGACGAAGTGGCGATCGGCGAGCTCGATCCGGCCAAGGCAACCGACTACGCCGACACGATTTTGATGTTCAACGTCTACGACACGCTGGTGGCGCCGGCGCAGGGCAAGACCGGCTATGTGCCGGACCTTGCCAAGAGCTGGACAGGCGAAGGCCAGAGCTACACCTTCGTGCTCCGTGACGACGTAAAATTCCAGAACGGCGACCCGCTGACGGCCGATGACGTGGTCTATTCCTTCGACCGCATGAAGGCGGTCGGGCAGGGGCTGTCCTATCTCTTCGGCGACGTGACCAAGGCCGAGGCGGTCGATGCCCACACCGTCAAGTTCACGCTCGACAAGCCTTATGCGCCGTTCATTTCCTCGCTGACCCGGCTGCCAATCGTCGACAAGAAGCTAGTGCAGGCCAATGAGGTGAGCAAGGACTGGGGCCAAGCCTGGCTCGATACGCATGCCGCCGGCACCGGCGCTTACACCGTCGTTTCGCACAACCCGCAATCCGAAACCGTGATGGCGAAGAACCCGAACTACTTTGTTCCCATCCCGGCCAGTGCGCCCGATACGGTGCATCTGCGTTACGGTCTCGAGCCGGCCACCGTTCGTACGCTGATCGCGCAGGGCCAGCATGATATCTCAAGCCAGTGGCTGCCGCCTGAGGTCGCCGCGGCGATCGCCAAGTCGGGTGGCCAGTTGCTGACCGAGCATTCGGGCGGCGCGTTCTATATCAAGCTCAACACGACCAAGGCACCGTTCGACGACGTCAACTGCCGGCTCGCGGTATCCAATGCCTTCGACTATGCGGGGGCGTTGAAGCTCCTCGCCGTCACGCCGCAGGTCGCGCAGGGCACCGCCCCGACAGGCGCCATTCCGGCGCATATGATGGGCGGCAATGCCGGTCCGGCGCTGGCGCAGAACCTCGACAAGGCCAAGGAGTATCTGGCGAAGTGCAAGTATAAGCCGGCCGACACCACGGTCGAGATTTCCTGGATCGCCGAGGTGCCGCTCGAGGAACGTCTGGCGCTGCTGATGCAGTCCAACTTCACCCAGCTCGGCTTTAAATCGACGATCACCAAGATGCCGTGGGCGCTTTTCACCACCGCGGTGACGAAGCCCGAGACGACGCCCAACGTGTCGCAGGTCAATGTGACCACGGTGACGGGCGATCCCGATACGCTGCTTTATGGCATGTATGACTCGGCCTCCGCAGGCACCTGGCAGTCGCCCGAATATCTCAAGGACGCCGAAGTCGACAAAGACCTCGAAGCCGGACGTACCGCGACCACCGACGCTGACCGGCTCACGGCCTATCGGGCGCTCAACAAGCGGCTGATGGACCTAGCGCCGACGATTTACGCCTATGACGTCCAGGCCGTGTTCGCCGCCAGCAACCGGGTGAAAGTCCCGGCGCTGAGCGATGACTCGCAGCGCTTCGACGTCGACACCGCCGGCTTCCAGTTCCGCTTTATGCAGATGCAGCCGGGGGCGTGAGCCACATCACTCTCGTGCCCCGGCTCAGCCGGGGCACCTCAACACGAATGTCACGCGTTTTGACCGCGCCCTCATTTACTAACGCCATGTGCCGCCGGAGCGCAGCGTGATGCCTCCGGCCTTGCGTATTCTGCTGCAGCGGGTCGGCACGTCGCTGCTGGTGCTGTTTGGCGTGTCGATCCTGATTTTCCTTATCGCCCGCGTTATTCCGGGCGATCCGGCACGGATTGCGCTTGGGCCGAACGCCACGGCGGACGCGGTCAATGCGCTGCGCCAGCAACTGCACCTCAATGACAATATCTTCGTGCAGTACGCTTATTTCCTCGGCGGGCTGGTGCATGGTGACCTCGGCATCTCGCTTTACACCAACCGCCCGGTGACGCTCGATCTCGAGCAGTTTTTGCCGGCGACGCTCGAGCTCATCATCGTGTCGGGCATCATCATGGTCGCGGTCGGATTGCCGCTCGGCATCCTCGGCGCGCGCTATCGCAACACCTGGATCGACTCGAGCCTGCGCGTCGTTGCGCTGCTCGGCGTCTCCGCGCCGAGTTTCGTCTGGGCGGTGGTGCTGATGCTGCTCTTTGCCTATTTCGTGCCGCTGTTCCCGATCGCTGGGCGTATCACCGACAGCATCGTCGTGCCCCCCGTGACGGGTTTCCTGCTGATTGATGCGCTGATCGCCCACAACGTCGTGGCGTTCGGCGATGCGCTGCGGCACCTGATCCTGCCGGCCTTTGCGCTGGCTCTCTCCGGCATCGGGCAAATCTCGCGGCTGACGCGCGCCCACATGATCGAGACCTACGATAAGCCGTTCACCGAGATGGCGGAGGCCTATGGCTTTCCCGAAGGGCGCATCGCCCGCAAATATGTGCTCAAGCCGTCGATGATCCCCTCGCTGACCATCATCGGTCTCGAATTCGCGGCGCTGCTCGGCAATGCCTTCCTGGTTGAGTCGGTGTTTGCCTGGCCGGGTCTCAGCAAATACGGCGTGCAGGTGATCCTGAGGAAGGACCTCAACGCCATCATCGGCACGGTGCTCGTGATCTCGCTAATGTTCCTCCTCGCCAACATTATCGTCGACCTGCTGGTGCTGGTGATCAATCCGCGCATCCGCCTGTCGCAGAGGCAGAAATGAAGCGCGCGCTTTACATCCTGCTGCGCAATCCGCTGTCGGTGCTCGGCATCATCCTGATCGCGCTCGTCGTGATCGCGGCCGTGTTCGCCGATTTCATCGCGCCGTTTCCGAGCCATGTGGGCGCCGTGGTCGATTTCTCGAACTTCAACCAGCCGCCGCATTTCCCCAACATCATGGGCACGGATCTTGTTGGGCGCGACCTCTTCAGCCGCATCCTCTTCGCCTACCGCATCTCACTGCTTCTGGCGGTGGTGGTGCTCGCCGTCGCCGTGCCGATCGGCGTCGTCACCGGGCTCGTCGCCGGCTATTTCGGCGGCTGGGTCGAATATGTGCTGATGCGGATCACCGATGTGTTCCTATCGATCCCGCCGCTGGTGCTCGCCATGTCGATCATGGGCGTGCTCGAGCCGACGCTGACGAACGGCATGCTGGCGGTCACAGCGATGTGGTGGCCGTGGTACACACGGCTCATCTACAACATCACGCGTGGCGAAAAGGAGGAGGGCTATGTGCTCGCCGCCGAGATCGTCGGGGCGTCAAAGCTCCACATCATTTTTCGCGAGATCTTGCCCAACTGCATTCCGGCGATCATCACCAAGATGACGCTTGATTGCGGCTTCGTCATCCTCATCGCGAGTTCGCTGTCGTTCCTCGGACTCGGTGTGCAGCCGCCGACGCCTGACCTCGGCTCGATGGTGGCGGAGGGGGCCAACTACCTGCCGGATTCGTGGTGGCTGACGGTATTTCCGGGCGCCGCGATCCTGCTCGCGGTATTTGGATTCAACCTGCTCGGCGACGCGCTGCGCGACGTGCTGGGGACCGGAGAATGAGCGTCCCAACCCTCGACATCACCGATCTCAGGCTGGCGTTCCGCTCACATGCCGGCCTGAGCGAGGTGCTGCACGGCATTTCGCTGACCATCGGTGCGGGCGAGACCGTGGCGCTGGTGGGCGAATCCGGCTCGGGCAAGTCGGTGACGGCCCGGCTGATCCTCGGCCTGCTGCAGGAGCAGCGCAACGCCCGCGTTTCCGGCAAGATCGAGTTCGGCGGCGAAGACTTGGCGACGTTCAGCGCGGCCGAGCGCCGTGCGCTTCGCGGCACCTCGATTTCGATGATCTTTCAGGACCCCACGTCGGCGCTTAATCCAGTCTACACGATCGGTACGCTGTTCCATGAGGTGCTGCGCCGGGCCGATCCGGGGATCAGCGAGAACGCCGCGCTGGCGCGGGCACGCGGCGCGCTCGCAGAGGTCTCGATCAGCGATCCGGACCGGGCGCTCGCTTCCTATGCGTTCCAGCTCTCGGGCGGCATGAACCAGCGCGTGATGATCGCCATGGCGCTGGCCAACCAGCCGAAGCTCTTGATCGCCGACGAGCCGGGCACGGCGCTCGACGTCACCGTGCAGGCGCAGACACTGAAGCTCATGGCCGAGCTCGTGCGCCAGCACGGCACGGCGGTGCTGTTCATCTCGCACAATCTTGGCGTGGTGCGCGAAGTCGCCGACCGCGTCTATGTCATTTATCGCGGCAACATCGTCGAAAGCGGGCCGACGGCGGCCCTGTTCGAGGTGCCCGAGCATCCCTACACCAAGGCGTTGCTGGCGGCGGTGCCGCGCATCACCGGTGGCGGCATTCCCGAAATCGACGACGACGCAGAAACGTTCGGCGCGCCAATGATCGTGCATGAGGCCGCGTCATGACCGCAGCGCTGCTCGAACTCGACAACGTCTCGAAGACCTTTGCCGTCAACGGTGCGACTGTTGCGGCGCTCAGCGGCGTATCGCTGTCGGTCGCGGCAGGTGAGTGCCTCGCGATCGTCGGCGAGTCCGGCTCGGGTAAGACAACGCTCGCCAACATCATCCTCGGGGTCTACGGGCCGAGTTCGGGCGAGGTCCGTTTCGAGGGTGCCGCCCTGCCGGCACACCGGCGACTCATCCACCGCCGTGCCATCCAGTTCGTGCAGCAGAATCCACTTTCGGCGCTCAATCCACGCCGCAAGATCGGCGCGTCCATCCGCCTTGCGCTCGACGTGCATGGCATCGGCACGCCGGGCGACCGTGACTCGCGCGTAGAAGCGCTGCTGGCAGAGGTCGGTCTCGAGCCAGAGATGGCGCGGCGGTTTCCGGTGAGCCTGTCGGGCGGCCAACGGCAGCGCGTTTCGATTGCCCGCGCACTCGCCTGCGATTCACGGCTGCTGGTGCTCGACGAGCCGACGTCTGCCCTCGACGTGCTGGTGCAGGGCAGGGTGCTGCGCCTGCTCAATGACCTCCGCGCCAAGCGATCACTGACCTATGTGTTCATCAGCCACGACCTGTCGGTGGTGCGAAATATTGCCGACCGCGTGGCGGTATTCGAGAAGGGCAAGCTCGTCGAACTTGCCGATACCGCGTCGCTCTTCGCCAAGCCGTCGCACCGCTATACGCGCAATCTGCTCGCGGCCGTGCCGGTGGTGGCGATGCAGGAACAGCAGCTCCGGGACTCGCTCACCCATGACCAATCTACGCAACAAGGACTAACCCCATGACCGACAAGACCATCCGCGTTGCGACCGATGTGGGCGGCACGTTTACCGATCTTGTGGTGTTCGAGACCGACCATGCGACCGGCGTATCGAAGATCATCACGGCCAAGGCCGACACGACGCCGCCCGACTTCGAGCTCGGGGTGCTCAATGTCATCGCCAAGGGCGGCATTTCGCCCGCCGATATCGACTTTCTCGCGCATGGCACGACGGTGGTTATCAACGCGCTGACCGAGCGTAAGGGCGTCAAGGTCGGCCTCATCACCACGGCGGGTTTTCGCGACAGTCTCGAGATCGCGCGCGGCAACCGGCCTGACTTTTTCAACCTGCATTACAAAAAGCCGCCGCCGTTCGTGCCGCGCTATCTCAGGCGCGAAGTCGGCGGACGCCTCACTTATCACGGCGAGGAAATCGCGCCGCTCGATCTTTCCGAGCTGTCGGCCATCCTCGATGATTTCCGGCGCGAAGGCGTCGAGGCGATCGCGGTCTGTTTCATCCACTCCTACGCCAACCCGATGCACGAGATCACGACCCTTGCCGAGATCAAGGCGCTGTGGCCGGAGATCGCCGTTGTCGCCTCGCACCAGATCACCCGCGAATGGCGCGAATACGAGCGCACCAACACAGCGGTTCTCTCGGCGTATGTACAGCCGGCGGCCGAACGCTATCTGAGGCGGCTCGACAGCGGTCTCAAGGCCAAGGGGTTTACGGGCAGTCCCTACATCATGCAGTCGAACTGCGGCGTGGATTCGCTCGAAAGTGTGTCGCGCATTCCCATCACCATGGTCGAGTCTGGCCCGGCTTCCGGGTTCTGGGGTGCGGCAGAGCTTGGCAAGCTGATCGGCGAGCGCAACCTCATCGCCCTCGATATCGGCGGCACCACCGCCAAATGCGCGCTGGTCGAGGACGGTCAGGTGAAGATCATGACCGACTACTGGATCGAACGCGACCGCAAGTCGGCGGGCTATCCGATCATGGTGCCGGTGGTCGACCTCGTCGAGATCGGCAATGGCGGCGGTTCGATCGCCTGGGTCGACGACTATTCAAAGCTGCATGTGGGCCCGCAATCGGCGGGGGCGGTGCCCGGCCCGGCTGCCTATGGGCGCGGCGGCACATCGGCGACCACCACCGATGCCAATCTCTGGCTCGGCCGCATCAATCGCGACTATTTCTGCGGCGGCGAAGTGATTGCCGACATGGCCGCCGCCGAGAAGGCTATTGCCACGGTTGGTGAAAAGCTCGGCGTCGATGCCGATGAGGCGGCGCGCGGCATCATCCGCATTGCCAACAACAACATGGTCAACGCGCTGAAGCTGGTGTCGCTCAACCGCGGCCACGACCCGCGCGATTTTACCCTCATCGCCTTCGGCGGCGGCGGCGGCATGCATGCCATGGCTCTGGCCGCGGAGCTCGGCGTCAAAAAGGTGGTGATCCCGGCGAACGCTTCGGTGTTTTCGGCCTGGGGCATGATGATGAGCGATCTCAGGCGCGATTATTTCATCACCCGGCTGGCGGACCTGAGGGCCGGTTCGGCGGCGCACATCGAAGCCGCTTTTGCCGAGGTCGAAGCGCTGGCGCAGCAGCAATTCGCGGCCGAGGGCATTGCCGTGGAAAAGCTGAAACTGATGCGCTACGGCAAATTCCGCTACCAGAACCAGGAGCACACGACAGAAGTACCGCTGATCGCGGGCCCCGTGACCGAAGGTGCACTGGCCCGGATCGAAGCGGATTTCCACCAAGCCTACGAGCGCGAATATACCTATCGGCTCAAGGCGCCGGTCGAGATTGTCGGCATCCATCTCGTCGCCTTCGCCGAGGTCGGCAAGCTGACGATGCAGCCGCAGGCCTTGACGCGACATCCGACGACTGCGGCATTGAAGGGCTCGCGGCAGGTCGATTTCGCGCTCGATGGCATCCACGAGACTGCCGTCTACAACGGCGACCTGCTCGAGCCGGGCATGGCCTTCAGCGGACCCGCTATCGTCGAGGATTCCGGCACAACGATCGTCATTCACCCCGGCAACAAGGCCGAGGTGGATGGCTTCAAGAACCTGCATGTCGTGATTGGGGAGTGAGCGAGATGACCAACGATCCCATTACCCTCGAAATCATCCAGAACTCGCTGCAGGCAACCGCCGACGAAATGTTCGCGGCGATGCGGAAGACCGCGATGAGCTCGATCATCTATGAGGTGCTCGACATGGGCACCGGCATTCTCGACGCGAAAGGCCAGCTCGCCAGTTCCGGCGCCGGCATCCCGGGCTTCGTCGGCGTGCTCGACAAGTCGGTGAAGTTTCTCGTCGAGAAGTTTGATAAACTAGGCGATGTCGAGCCCGGTGATGTGTTCATCACCAACGATCCCTACTACGGGGGCGTGACGCATCTCAACGATCTCGTCGTTGCTATGCCGGTCTTTGCCGGCGACAAGTTGATCGCCTGGACAGCCAACATCGCGCACAATTCGGATGTCGGCGGTAAGTCGCCGGGGTCGCTTTCCGCCGACGCGACCGAAATCTTTCAGGAGGGGCTGCGCCTTCCTGGCGTGAAGATGATTTCGAAGGGCGTGCCGATTCCCGGCATCTTCGAAATCATCACCGTCAATTCGCGCATGCCGGACTTTTTGGAGGGCGATCTCTGGGCGGCCATCGCGTCCGTGCGCATCGGCGCCGCACGGTTGATTGACCTTGCAGAAAAATACGGCATCGACACTTTTGAGCGGGCGATGTCGGGCTTCATGGATTTCGGCGAGCAGGTGACGCTGGCGGCGCTCAAAAAACTGCCGCGTGGGCACTTTGAGCTAACCGAGGAGCAGGACGACGGCCGGCTCTTCAACGTCAAGCTCGACATTTCGGAAACGGAGTTCGTGGTCGATCTCCGCGACAATCCTCCGCAGGACGTCGGCCCCTCCAATGCCAGCCGCGACGACGTGCTGGTTTCGATCCAGGTGATTTTTAAGGCGCTGACCGATTCCTCGTCGCCGGCGAATGAGGGATCGTTTCGGCCACTAAAAGTGCTGACGACCGAAGGCACCACCTTCCACGCCAAGGAGCCTGCCGCGATCGGCTTCTACTATGAGATCGGCATCCGGGTGTTCGACCTGATCTGGCGGTGCCTTGCGCCGCACATGCCGGGCGAGCTGCCGGCAGGCCATTTCTCCTCGATCGCGGGCACGTTCATCGGCGGCATTCATCCCGATACCGGGCGGCAATACACCATCATCGAGCCGCAGATCGGCGGCTGGGGCGCCGAGGCGGGACGCGACGGCAACAGCGCGGTCTTTTCGGGTGTGCATGGCGAGACCTACAACTGCCCGGCGGAGATTTCCGAAGCCCGCAACGGGCTCTTCGTCGATCGCATGGAGCTGTCGACCGAGCCGGGCGGCGAGGGAAAGTGGCGGGGCGGCCGCGGCATTCGGCTCGATTATCGCATCCGCCGCGACAACTCTTTCCTGACGCTCGGCTATACCCGCTCGCGCATTTTGCCCTGGTCGCTCGACGGGGCAAACGAGGGGTCGGGCAACTACGCGCTGGTGATGAAGAAGGATGGCACCAGCCAGCGTTATGCTTTCGGTTCCGGCATCCGGGTCGACAAGGACGACGTGATCCGGATCATCACAGGGGCCGGCGGCGGCCTCGGCGACCCGAAGCAGCGCGACAGGGCGGCGATCGCCGAAGATATCCGCGACGGCTTCATCACCGCAGAGCGGGCGAGGGCGGTTTACGGCGACTGACGGCGGAGGCCAGCGGCTGATGATCGATATTGCCGTCGTGGTTCTGGCGGCGGGAAGCTCCCGCCGTTTCGGGCCGACCGACAAGCTCGAGCAGAAGCTCGATGGCCAGCCGCTGGCCTTCCACATCGCCGATACGCTTTCGCAACTGGATTTCAGGTGGCGGCTCGCGGTGTGCCAGAGCGCGGACGGTGAGGTGCCGGAAGGTCTTGCCCGGCGCGGTTTCGAGATCGTCATCAATCCCGATCCGGACCGTGGTCAGGCGTCCTCGCTGGCACTCGGGGCGAAAAGGGCCGGCGCGCTTGGTGCCCCCGCGTTACTCGTTGCACTGGCCGACATGCCGGCGGTCTCTGCCGGGCATTTGCGGACGCTGGTCGAACAGTTCAGCACCGACCCACAGCGTATCGTCGCTTCGGCTGGCGGTCGCTATCGAGGTCCGCCGGCGATATTCCCCGCCGCGTTGTTCGAAACGCTGATGGAGCTCACCGGGGACGGCGGGGCGCGCCACCTCATCAGAGGCGGCACGTTCGTGGAGGGCGATGAAGCGCAGTTCCGCGACTTCGACGTTCCTGAGGATTTTGCCTGAGGCGGACCGCAGTCTGCCTCAGCTTCAGCGCATCTTCAGCACGACGACGTGGTCGCTGGTTGGATCGGTCTGGTCACGTAGTTTTGCCACCTGATCGGCGGTCACCGGGCCAGCCTTGTTGCCCCAGGCGCCGCGGATGAAGGTCGCGAGGTCGGCGATCTGCTGGTCCTTGAGCAGCACGCGGAACGGCGTCATCCGGTAGGAATCGGGCACCCCGTTGGCGACGATGCGGCCGCCGCCGTTCAGGATCACGTTGATCACCGAGGTGGGGTCGGCATCGAGCACCGTGGCGCTGCCGGCGAGCGGCGGCAACTGGTCGGCGTGGCCCATGCCGTCGCGGCCGTGGCAGGATTGGCACTGCTTCATGTATTGCGCCGAGCCCGGATCATCGAGATCGCCGCTGTTGAGCGCTACCAGCGTCCGTTCGTCGGGCACCCAGGTCGATTGCGCGGTTGTCGAGCCACCGGCCAGCGATTTGAGATAGCGGGCGATTGCCGTGAGATCGGCGTCGCTCATGTACGACGTGCTGTTGTTGAAGGCGTCGAGCATCGAGCCGAAGACCGTCGCGTGGACGTTGTGGCCGGTCTTGAGGAAGCTGACGATCTCGTCCTCGCTCCATTTGCCAAGGCCGAGATCGGGATCGCCCCTGAGGGTCGGTGCGCGCCAGGCGTCCAGCATGGCGCCACCCAGATAGGCCGGGTTGCTCTGATCGAGCGCCACTTCGTTGAAGGCGAAGCCCCGCTCGGTGTGGCAGGCGCCGCAATGGCCGAGGCTCTGCACGAGATAGGCGCCGCGATTCCACACGTCGTCGTGGGCCGGATCGGGCTTGTAAGTGCCGCCCGAGGTGAAGGCGACGTTCCAGAGCGCGAGCGGCCAGCGCTGGTTCATCGGGAACGGGATTTCGGTCGGCTGGTTGGCCTGGTTTACCGGCTGCACGGAATGCATGAAGTAGTCGTAGAGCTTCTTCACGTCGTCGTCGGTCAGCTTGGCGTAGGAGGGGTAGGGCATGGCCGGATAGAGCCGGTGGCCATCCTTGGCGATGCCGTGGCGCAGCGCGAGGTCGAAATCGGCGAGGGTATAGTTGCCGATGCCGGTATCCTTGTCCGGCGTGATGTTAGTCGAATAGATCGCGCCCAGCGGCGAGCCCATTTTCAGGCCGCCGGCGAAGGGTTTGCCGGTCGCTGTCGAGTGGCAGGCGACGCAGTCGGCGAGGCGCTGGGTATATTCGGCATCGTGCGGATCGGCCGGCGTCGCATCGGCGACGGCGACGAGCGTGCTTTCCGGCTTTGAGTTGACGAAGACGGCCGTAGCGATGGCAATCACCACGAGTACCGTGACGATACCGATCAGCCAGTTGCGCAGCTTTTTCATTTTTCGGCCCCCCGAATTGAGGATCGTTATCGGCCGCCGGCTCCCCCGAGCCGCCGGTGTCGCACCGTCAAAGGCCGGTCTTTACGTCCAGCTCAAATCCTGCGTGCGAAACGGCATTTCGCGAATGCGCTTGCCGATCGCTGCGTAGACCGCGTTGCCAACCGCTGGACCAATGACGCCGGCCGGCGGCTCGCCCACTTCGTTGAAGCGGGGATTGCCGGTGAGGCCGCCGAAGTGAACGTTGACGTTGGGCGGCGTGTCCGACATGCGGATCATCGGGTACTGGTCGAAATTGCCCTCGACGATCTGCCCGTTGGCGATGTTGAGGCCCTCGTTCATCGACATGTTGAGGCCGAACAGCGTGCCGCCTTCCATCTCGGCGCGGACGGCATCCTCATTGAAAACCTTGCCTGTGTCGAAGGCAAGATCTAGCTGCAGGATCTTGAGGTCGCCGGCCTTGGTTACTTCCACCTTGGCGACGGTAGCCACGGTCGTTCCGGCATCCGGTTTGCCGCCCATGCCCCAGTTGGCGACGGCGATACCCTGTCCCTGACCCTTCGGCAGTTTGGCGCCCCAGCCGGACTTGTCCTTCACCTCATTGAGGCACTTGACCCAGCCCTTGTCGGCCCATTTGCCGTAAAGTTTTAGCCGATACTCCATCGGGTCGATGCCGGCGGCATAGGCGCATTCGTCGACAAAAGTTTCGACGAAGAAGGCGTTGGAGTTGTAGCCGGGGCCGCGATAGGGGCCGGTCAAAATGTTGAACGGCACCACCTGCGAGGTGATCAGCGCGTTCGGCGTCACCAGCGGCAGCGCTGTGTCAGGCATTCCCGAGACGAAGAAACCGGGACCGCCTGACATGCGGCCGTCGATCACCGTCGGCATGCCATCGGCGCCAAGACCCGCCTTGAGGTAACCCGCCATCAGCGGCCGGTAGCGGCCCTGACGCATCGTCTCCTCGCGCGACCAGATGACATGCACCGGGCGATCCGGGAACTGTTTGGCGACGGCAACGACCATGCGGACGTCGTCGCAGAACACGCGCCGGCCGAAACTGCCGCCGACATAGGGCTGGTGAACGTAGACGTTGTTGGGGTCCATGCCCGCTTCGTCGGCTGCCGTATAGAACGCCTGCTGCGTGTGCGCGGTGGGATGCCAGAGATCGAGGCGGTTCTGGGTAACAAGGCAGGTGCCGTTGAGCGGCTCGAGCGCCGATTGCTCGGTGTAGGGCGTCAGATACTTGGCTTCGACGACCTTGCTCGCTGCCTTGAACGCGGCATCGTCGACGGTGCCGTTGCTGAGCTCGACCTTTTCGCCGGGCTTGCTTACGGCGTCATAGGCCGCCTGGTTGACCTTGGCGGTCGAGGTCCATTGATGGCCGGGGCCATCGTCCCAGGTCACCGGCAGCGCATCGAGCGCCGTGCGGGCTTGCCAATAGTGTTCGGCAATCACCGCGACGCCATACTGGCCGCTGCCGACGCCGAACGGGAAGGGCGGCTTCAGATCGGACGGTTTGTTGTCGATCGGCTTGACGGCGACGACCGCGAGCACGCCCGGCATGTTCTTGACCGCATCGGCCTCAAAACTGACGAGCTTGCCGCCGTGCACCGGCGACTGTTTGAGCGCCGCATAGACCATGTTGGGCTGCCGCACATCGATGCCGTAAATCGCCGAACCGTTGACGATCTCAGGGATCTGCACCTTTGGCGGCGATTTCTTGGTGAGGAACACCCACTGTGAAGGATCTTTCGGCTTGGGCTCGGCGTCGAGCTTCACCGTGCCGGCCAGCGCCACCATTTCACCGAAGCGGGCCTTCTTGCCGCTCGGGTGGTTGAGGAAGCCATCGAGCACGGTGATCTCGGTCGCCGGCACGCCCCATTTCTGGGCCGCCGCGGCCTTGAGGCGCTCGCGGGCACTCGCGGCGACCTGCATGTAGGTTTCGACGCGAGCAGGCGCCGTGGAGCGACCACTGAAATACGCCAGCAGGCCGCCGGGTTTCGAGAATACGCCGCCATTCTTGTAGTCGGAATTGGGGTCGGCGTATTCGGGCTTCATCTTCGCCCAGTCGGGGCTCAGTTCTTCGTAGACATACGAGAGCGCCTGGGTTAGCGGACCGTTTCCAATATCGACGGCCGCGACGCGCACAATGACCGTGTCATCCGGGTTGATTGTCAGCCACGGGGTGAAATCGACCGATCCAGTTGCCTCCGGCTTTTCCCAGGGCTCGACATCGGGCGTACCGGCGACCGCCGGGCTGAAGGCGCCGCTGATGACGAGTGCGCCGCTTGCGGCGCCGCCCATGACCAGAAACTGGCGACGGCTGGGTTTGGTAATCTCGTTCATGATCCGCTCCCTTAAGCCGTCGCCATCGCGGCTGCCTTGTGGATGGCAGCCCTGACGCGTGTGTAGGTGCCGCAGCGGCAGATGTTGGAGACGTACTGGTCGATGTCGGAATCGGTGGGGTTGGGGATCTGCTTGAGCAGCGCTGCCGCCGCCATCAGCATGCCGGCCTGGCAATAGCCGCACTGGGCAACGTTGTCCTCGATCCAGATCTTTTGCAGCGGATGGCTCGAGTCGGGGCTGAGGCCCTCGATCGTGGTAATTTTTGCGCCGTGCGCCGCTTCTAGGGGGAGCTGGCAGGAGCGCGTCGGCTGGCCGTCGATATGTACCGTGCAGGCGCCGCACTGGGCGATGCCGCAGCCGAATTTGGTGCCGGTCATGCCGAGGTGGTCACGCAATACCCAAAGCATTGGAGTCGTGGGATCGGCGTCGACTTCGACGTCCTTCCCGTTGATGTTGAGAGAAACCGCCATGGCAAAATTCCTTGAGAACGAGAGCTGGCGTAGGAGGCCTGCGTCAACCGCTAACAAAGAAGAATACGACCCGAGCGAGTCCGGACAAGGTTCAAATCACCAATACTTATTATCAGAGCATTCTTCCTTGCATTCGCAAGATCGGGGGGTAGGCTCACTGGTGTTTACATCTAGAGCTAGCGATATGTTCGGTCGGATATTTCGGTTATTGTTGCTCAATACGTCGTTGGCAATGGCGCTGGGAATCGGAGGAGCCACGTTTCCAGCGCATGCACAGCAAGCGGACGGGATGGCACTCGGGGATGCCTGCACCAGTTGTCACGGGGTCGACGGACAGAGCCAGGGCAGCGTTCCCTCGATCGGCGGTGTCGACAAAGCGACGCTTCTCAGCGCGCTGATGACGTTCAAGGCGGATAAGGGCGGCCCGACCATTATGAACCGGATTGTGCGCGGCTATACTGACGCCGAGCTTGCGGCGTTGGCGGACTATTTCAGCTCGGTGAAATCCAAATGACCACACTCAACCGTCGTCAGTTTGTTGCGGCGGGTGCGGCTGCTGGCGCCATGCTTGCCATGCCGGCCCTCGGCACAGGAACAGGGCCGAAAGTGGTCGTCGTCGGCGGGGGGTTCGGCGGCGCAACGATCGCGCGGTACCTGCGGCGGGCAGACCCGAAAATCGACATCACGTTGATCGAAAAGGACGCCAAATTCGTCACCTGCCCGTTCAGCAACGGCGTGCTTGGCGGCCTCTATCCGATCGACAAAGTCACGTTCGGCTACGACAAGGTGAAAGCCGCGGGGATCAATGTCGTCGAGGAGACGGCGACCAAGATCGATCCTGCCGGCAAGACGGTTTCGACCAAAGGCGGCCAGAATTTTGCGTACGATTATCTAGTGCTGTCGCCCGGCATCCAGTTCGACTGGACGGCGATCGAGGGCTACGACGAAAAGGCCGCCGAGATCATGCCGCATGCCTGGCAAGCCGGCGCGCAAACAACACTGCTGCGCAAGCAGCTCGAAGCGATGGACGATGGCGGGCTCGTGGTGATCGCGCCGCCAGCCATGCCCTATCGCTGCCCGCCGGGACCCTACGAGCGCGCCTCGCTGATCGCCTACTACCTCAAGGCGCATAAGCCGAAATCGAAGATCAAAATTCTCGACGCCAGCGACAGTTTTATCAAGCAGGACCTCTTCATGGAGGCCTGGGCAAAGCTCTATACGGGGATGATCGACTGGGTGCCGGCGTCGAAATCCGGCAAGGTCTCGAAGGTCGATGTTTCGTCGATGACCGTCTCGACCGATTTCGACGACTATAAGCCGGCGGTTGCCAATATCATCCCGGCGCAGAAGGCCGGGCAGATCGCCATCGACGCCGGGCTCGATCAAGGCACCGGTTGGTGCGCCATCGATACGATCACGTTCGAATCGAAAGCGCAGAAGGGCATCTATGTTATCGGTGACGCGACGCTGGCCGGCGAGATGCCCAAATCGGGCTTTGCCGCCAACAGTCAGGCCAAGGCCTGCGCGCGCGCCATCCTTGCCGATATCGGCGGCAAGAAGGCCGCGCCGTCCAAGCTCATCAATGTCTGTTATTCGACGGTCGAGCCGGACTACGCGTTCGAGATCGTCGACGATTTTACGGCGAGCGCCGATAATATCGCGCTCACCTTCCAGGACGATCGCACATCGCCGCTCAAGGCGTCGGACGAGTTCCACAAGCGCGAGGCCGACAACGCCAAATCATGGTACGCGAATATCACCACCGAGATGTTCGGCTAGCCGCGCTCGGCGCGGTTGTGGCGCTGATGGCGGCGAGTGCTGGGCAGGCCGCGACACCGGCGGGGATCGACAAGCCGCTGACCGATGTGCCCGGCGATCCGGCGAACGGCTTCAAGGTTGCGCTCGATTTCAACCGGGGGGATTGCGATGCCTGCCACAAGCTCCCGGTGCCGGGGCGGCCAGCAGACTCGTTCGGCGACATCGGACCTGATCTGAGCCACGTGGGGGCGGAGCTTACGGTGCCGCAACTGCGCCAGCGGATCGTCGATCCCAAGGCGCTCGATCCGGAAACGCTGATGCCGGCGTTTCACTCTGTCGACGGCCTCACGCGGGTCGATCCGAAGTTCGCCGGGAAGCCGATTTTGACCGACCAGGAGGTCGAGGATGTTGTCGCCTACCTCGCGACGCTTAAATAGGTTGGGATGATGGAGAACCCGACCGTTCTGACGCGCCGCGATACGCTGGTCGGCCTTGGCGCGACCTTCATGCTGATCGCGACGGGAGCGGCACCGGCCTTCGCCGCAGACGCCGATACCGCTGCCGCCATCAAGGAGCAGTTCGGCGATACGCCGCCTACCACCGGCAAGATCACGCTGAAACTGCCGGCGCTTGCCGAGACCGGCAACTCCGTGCCGTTGACAGTGACCGTCGACAGCCCGATGACCGATACCGACCGCGTGCAGCGGGTTGTCGTTTTCGCCAACCGCAATCCGAGGCCGCTCATCGCGACGATGATTTTCGGCCCCAAAGCCGGCAAGGCGATGTTCAGCACCAACATGCGCCTCAGCGGCACGCAAAGCGTCATCGCCATCGCCGAGATGGCGGACAAGTCGCTGTGGCAGGCGAGCGTGCAGGTCGTCGTCACGGTCGGCGCCTGCGACACGCTGCAGTCGCGCTACTAGGAGAACCGCGCCGATGCCGAACACGCGAATCAAGGTGCCGGACACAGCCAAAGCAGGTGACATCGTCGAGATTCGCGCGGTGATCCAGCATCCGATGGAGAACGGGTTCAACATCGACAGCCAGGGCACAACGATCCCCGTCGAGATCATCACCGACTTCGTCTGCGAGTATGATGGCGGCGAGGTTTTTCGGGTGAAGCTAGAGCCCGGGCTTTCGGCGAACCCCTATTTTTCGTTCTTCCTCAAGGCGACGAAAACCGGCCAGGTCGATTTCCACTGGCTCGACCAGAACGGCACCAAGACCGACGCCTCGGTGACCCTGACCGTGACATGAGCCGCGTCTTTGCCGGCATCGTCGCATGCATTGCCATTTTCGGCACATTCGTTGCCGTTATCGACACTTCTGGTGCACAAATTTCCAATAACGCGGCGGTCGAGACCGCCCCCGGCGCCCGCTCCGGCTACACCTATATGGGGCCGGAAACCCAGGCTCTTGAGGACGACGATTTCGCCAATCCCGGCATGCTCTGGGTCGATGAAGGCGAAAAAATCTGGAGCCAACCCGCTGGCCCCAAAGGACTTTCCTGCGAGAGCTGCCACGGCGACGCGAAAACCTCGATGCGCACCGTGGCGACGCGCTACCCGGCCCTTTCGCCGCAGCTCGGCCGGGTCATCAATCTCGAGCAGCAGATCAACTACAGCCGCACGGCGCATCAGGGTGCCGACGCCTATCCCTATGAATCCGAACAGCTTCTGGCGCTGACCGCCTACATTTCGCATCAGGCTAAAGGCCTGCCGATGAACGTCGCAATCGACGGTCCAGCGGCTGCCGATTTCGCCCGTGGCAAGGCCTTCTTCTACCAGCGGCGCGGGCAGCTCAACCTTGCCTGCAACAACTGTCACGAGCAGCATGCAGGCGATCACCTCAGAGGCGAAAGCATCAGCCAGGGGCAGGTCAACGGCTTCCCCATCTACCGCGAACTTTGGCAGACGATGGGCTCGCTCGACCGCATGTTCGCCTGGTGCAATACCGCGGTGCGGGCAGAGCCTTACCCGGCCGGCAGCCAGGAATATGTCGACCTCGAATTGTTCGAGCGCTGGCGGGGCAGGGGTCTGTTGATCGAGACCCCCGCGGTACGGCGCTAGGCCTCGAGCCGCATCCGCTCGCGGGTGATGTCGGCCAGGACGGAAAAGGCCAGCGGTGTGGCTTCGCGTGTCCGCTCGATCATGCCGATCGGGGCGTGGATGCGGCTGATCGCTTCTTCCGAGAGACCGGCGGCAAGCAGGCGCGGTACCCGCTCCGTATGGGTCCGGCGGCTACCGAGAGCGCCGATGTAGAAGGCATCCGAGCGCAGCGCCGTCGCGAGTAATGCCGCCTCGGAGGCATGGTCGTGGAACAGGAAAACCACGGCGGTCCAGGGGTCGATCTGCAAGTCTGGGGTGTGATCGAGCGTGGCAATTTCGGTGACTTCCGTGCCGACCCGGTGGGCTGCCGCGAGCGCACCTGTGCCGGTCGCATAGGCCGAAACCTCCAGCCCCGCGGCACGGGCGGTCGAAGCCATCACGGCGAGTTCATTACCCTGTCCGATCAATACCAGCCGGGTCGCCGGCCGATAGCTGCGCCTGAACGCGTCGGCGGGGATGGCCGCGGCCGTGTTGACAATCTTGGCCGTTCCCACCGAGGCATCGATCGCGATGTCGAACGGCCGTCTCTCCGAGAGGTTTACCGCAGCGGCTTCAAGCAGTTTTGGCGCGGGATTTACGTGGATATGCACATCGATGCCGCCGCCACAGGGCAGGCGGATATCGAAGAAGGGTGAGTTCCGGCCGAAGCGCAGCACCGCGTCGTGCCCACGCGCCATGACGGCCATTGCTTCCGCCGCGACGGCTGCCTCGACGCACCCGCCGGAGACGTAGCCGCAATAGCGGCCATCGGCGAGTACGGCCATGTGGGTGCCGACCGATCGCGGCGCGCCACCTTCGATGTTGACGATGGTCAGCAGCGCGCCTTTGACGCCGTCACGCAGGCCTGCAAGCAGCAGGCCGAAAGCCGAGGCCGGATCGTCGGGATCGAGACCGACATCGTAGGGGACGACTGCCGCGCCAATCTGGGCATCGAGGTAGTTCATGACCTATCCTATGGCCGGCGATTTGACGCTGGCAACAGCAGCAACACCAATGGGCGGCATTGGCATTTGGCCCGCGACGATTCCTCCGGCGCGGCGCCGCCGCAGGCGCGCCTTCATCTGCCGCTGATCGAATGGGCCAAGCCGGCGCAGACGCTTTCCTCTCTAGAGCTCCTTCTCGGCCAGTTCGCGGAACGCATCGGGCACCGATCGTGGCCCGTCGAGCAGGACCGATCCGTAGCCGATCGCCTCACGGCCAAAGCGATCGCGGACGGCGTCCATGGCGCGGTCGGCGAGCCACCGCGAGGCGCCCTGTTTTGTCCCCGGGCGCCGCGCCTCGTCGGCGAGGCCGAGCGGCAGGTCAAGCTGAAGGTGAGGCTGCAGTTCGAGGTGCGACACCGAAATCGCCAGCAGCGAGATCGTTGGCTGGCCCGGGTGCGCGCGCAGCACCTGCCGGACCAGGTCTTCGCCAATCTCAGCGAGTGTTGTCGTCGCCGAGATCGGCGCATCGAGCGTCAGGCGATGGGTGACCGAGCGCAGGTCGGCGAAGCGGACTTTTACGGTGACGGTGCGGCCCGACAGTGATTTTGCCCGGAGCCGCGAGCCGATGCGGTCGGCGAGATGGCGGAGGGCCGGGCGAAATATCCGTTCCTCGGCGGGTTTGCGCCCCAGCGCCGATTGTGCGCCGGCCGAACGGGCGCGCCGGTCGGTTTCGATCGCGCGGGGATCACGGTTCCAGGCCAGCGCCCTGAGCTTTTCGCTCGCCGCCGGGCCGAGGAGGCGTTCAAGCGACTGGCCGGGCGCCGCTGCCAGTTGCCCGATGGTGGTGATGCCTGTGGCCGCGAGCCGCGCCTTGGTCGCCGGGCCTACGCCCCACATCAGCTCGACCGGCAGGTTGTGCAGGAATTCGAGTTCGGTGGCCGGGTCGACCACGACGAACCCGTCGGGCTTGGCCACCTGCGAGGCGATCTTGGCGAGATGTTTTGTGCGCGCTACGCCGACCGAGATCGGCAGGCCGAGTTCCTCCCGCACGCGCCGCCGGACGGTTTTGGCGACCTCGACCGGCGGGCCGAAAAGATGGGCCGTGCCTGCGACATCGGCAAATGCCTCATCAATCGAGATGCGTTCGACCAGCGGGGTGTAATCGTCCAGAATTCTTATCGCGGCGTCGCCGAGCCGCTGGTATTCCGAAAAATGGCCGCCGACGAATTGCAGGTTCGGGCAAAGCTCGCGCGCCCGCCGGCCGGGCATGCCGCCGCGCACGCCAAAGGCCTTTGCCTCATAGGATGCCGCCAGCACCACCCCGCCGCCGACGGCGATCGGCTTGCCGCGCAGCGATGGATCGAGCATTTGCTCAACCGAGGCATAAAAGGCATCGAGATCGGCATGCAGGATCGTCGCCGCTGCTTCCATTGCGACTCCTCGTGCTGAAGCAATATGACGAGAACATAAAGTGAACATGTTGCGTGTACCGTTGTCAAGCGAGAGGACGTTTTGCGCGCGTCAAATCCTCGCCACCATTGGATGGCGCGGGCCCGGGACGCTTTCACGTCTCAGGACAAAAAGAGACGTAAAAACGTCCCGGGCGCAGGGTTATCCGCCAAGGTGGGTCGCTGCATCCACCGCCGATGGCCACCGACTCCAAGGGCCGCCCTCCGCAGCTGTCCCTGCTGTCGCATCTCGCCGCGACGACCGCGCCTGCAGCGGAAGATGGGGAGCATTATGCGGCATGCGAATCGAGGGGATAAGTCTGTTGGATAGGGCTGGTGGCTGCTACTTCTCATGCTTGATTGGCGCTTTGAGAGACGGTAGCGACTATTCTGTTTGGAACAGACGTGGTCTGGGTAAGGTCGCACGTGCGAATCGTAGCGGTGCTAGGCATCCGGAATGAAGAGGCGTACCTGGCCAATTGCCTTCGCCATCTGATGCGGAACGGCATCGACTTTGTGATCATCGACAACGGCTCAACTGACGGCAGTGCGGCAATATATTCGCGGCGCGAGTTTGCGTCGGCGCTGGTCGATGTATGGCATCTGTCTTTTGAGGGGGTATTTTCGCTCGGTGCCCAAGTAGCCGTGAAAACTGCCATTATTGAAAGTCTGGCGGCGGATTGGGTTATGCATCTTGATGCCGATGAGGAGATGCATTCGCGAGATGCAGGGGAACGTCTGTGTGATGCGATCGCGCGGATCGACGACGCAGGCTGGAATGCGATTAATTTCGATGAGTTCGTGTTCGTTCCAATCGATGACGAATATCGACCGGAAATTGACGGGCAGCAGTCCGTGTCGTCCTACTACTTCTTTGAACCTGTCCCTCACAGGTTGATGCGGATTTGGCGGCGGTCGGCTGGGTTAACGATGGAAGCAGCGGCAGGTCACACGCTAACTGGCCCTAATCTGCGGCTTGCTCCGGAAAATTTTGTCTTAAGGCACTACATCGTTCGTGACCAAATTCACGCATATCAAAAGTATGAGGCGCGAATGTTCTCGCAGGTTGAGGTCGCCAAGGGGTGGCATGGCAATCGAGTGGGAGTGCCGAAGGAAGCGTTCAGATTTCCGCCGGCCGCGCAGTTGAAACGATTGATCAACCCACAACAGTGCGACCTCGACCGGAGTGAACCTTGGTCGAAGCATTACTGGCAACGGCCAGGGGCATAGTGGCCGCAATCGGTGGGTCAGCCGGAACGTCCGCGGATGCCCTTTGCCGGTCGCCGAAATGGCTCGCCCGCGCGATGCATGGATAAGCCGCTATCGATTACAGCGCGTTCGCAGGCGATGCGACCGAAACGAGTTTCCAGGTAGAGTTCATGTCCGGCAGGAATATCTCCGATATCCAGCATGGCGCCGGCACATTGTGCATCGGGGACTGCGTTTAGCAGCTCGGAATAGATGTCAAAAGAGTCGACACTGGCTGCCGACAGATCGACGTCGCAGTCACTGACGATGTAAGGCTGCGGCTCGCTCCAATTGGAGAAGTAAGCCTGGATGGTCTCGTTGATGCGGTTGACCTCCTCGTCTGGCTCGAACGTTGCAACGGCGCGAACCACCTTCACCCCTTCGCTTTCCAGAGCCTTGAGCACCGCGACGGTGAAGGGATCGGTGCTTCCATTGTCGTGAACGACGATCTCGACTTTACGCCGTTGCCGTTGAGCGGCCGATATAGCCTCTTCAAGGAAAGCGCCTCGGTTATAAGAAATGAAAAATATCGGGAGGGGGTGAGCGCGGGCCTTTTCCAAGGACATCCGCGGCCCCGAGATTTCTTGAATCTCATGTGGAAACGACGCGCGCAGCGACTCCACGTCGATGTCGCTATCGTGGAGCGCTGCCATACTGATGAGGCTGTCGGCCGTGTCACGGAGATCAAGGGGGCGGGCCATCTGCTGAGGCCGAGAGGTGGTCGAAAACCAATCACAAAATTTGAAGCCGTCGCCTAAAACCCGGTCACTTGCCTTGACCCAGAGGTTGGGGATTCCCATTGCCTCGGCAAACACCAAGCCGTGCAGCGACGTGCTCACGACAGCTTCGCATTCAGCCATCGTACTCAAGAAGGCATCAGGCTCAGAGTGCACATTCAGGTCAACCACGTTGGGCTGCTGCAGCATTCTGAGGAAAATCGGATTGGTCCGATCCACGTAATGCATGACGATGCCCAAGTCCCACCGTGGCGCGGGGGACCTCTTAATGCCGAGGAGCTTGGGGGCGAGAAAGGCTGGGTCACCAAGCGGCACGTTGCCTATCGCGATACCCGCATCCCTAATGGCCTGAAAGCTCAGCTTTCCCCTTAAAGCCCGGACGTTCTGCGGCTGGGGAGAGCCCACGCCGAAGCCCGGGTGCAATACGCCGCTGCCCCAAATCAAGCTTGAACTATTCGCAAGTCCTGCAATCGATCCGATCGCGAGCAAGTGGGGCGCGGCTAGATTGCTTGCGTAGTGAACTTCGGCTGCGCCCACCTCCGCAACGACCAGTGGGTTAACGCGATCACCTACGTTTGGGATACGGAGGAAGTATGCCAGCGGAATCGATTTCGGCATGGGCTCCTCCCAACAGCAGCAGATATCGCGGGCATTCAGGGCCGTCCCTTTCTGACCGAGATTTGTAGGCTTGTGGCTTACAAATCTCCGACCTCTCGGTCCGCCTGGTCGGTGTCGAGACCTGAAAGGCTCTCACTTCGGCTAATCGTAGGTATAAGATCGGCAGAAAAGCGCCCAACGTAGAAAAGGTCGTCTTCCGGAGCTACTCGAAATGCCAGTGCATCGCCTATTCGATGCATACTGAACGTGTCTCCATCCTGGATCGCCTGCACGCCAGCGGATATGAAATAGGTCCTTGGCAAGAGATTGCACGTGAACTCGAAGGAGATCTGAAAGGTGGAACCCGGCATTACGTCTCGAGTGGCGTAGAGTCTTGAGGACAGTGTTTGTGCGCCGACGAGACCGAGGCCGGTGGAATCAGAGATCAGCATGCCGAATCCTACTTTCGCTGCCGATGCCTCAAAATCCACAGTATAGGAAAACGCGTATCGCCTTCCGAGGCGAAGGGCGTTGACGAGCTCGCCACGTAGATTTCGAAGTTCAGTATGGCTAATCCTCGCCCCCCGGGGCTCGACCTCAATCCGGGAAACGGACACCAATCCGGCGTCGAACGAATCTTCGGTTTCTGCACTTCGCTTTGCTTCGGGGGGGGCGGCGTCAGGGGACCTCGGTGGTGTTGATTGTTCAGCAGTGACCTGCGCCGAGGTCGGGAGTGTCTGCCCACCCGCATAGCTGATTATGGACCGTCGAACCTCTTCCATTGATCCTGGGGCCGCATTCGCCAGTCGCTGATATTGGGCGACCGCTGTCTTCGGGCGGCCTGCAAGGATCATCTCGCCGCGATCGAACAGCATCGCGCGATCGCACAACTGGACGATGGTCTGGGCGCCATGGCTGACGAAGAGAATCGTGGCGCCTTTGTCGCGGATGTCCTCGATGCGCGCGAAGCACTTGCGCTGGAACGCTTCGTCGCCAACCGAAAGGGCCTCGTCGACCACAAGGATATCGGGATCGACGTTGATGGCGACGGCGAAGGCCAGACGCACATACATGCCGGAGGAATAAGTCTTGACCGGTTGGTCGATGAATATGCCGATATCAGCAAAGGCAGCGATGGCGTCAAAACGCTGTTCGGTTTCGGCGCGCGTCAGGCCCAGGATGGCGGCATTGAGGTAGACGTTTTCGCGGCCGGTGAACTCGGGGTTGAAGCCGGCGCCAAGCTCGAGCAAGGCAGCGATGCGGCCATGCACAGCGATGGTGCCGGACGACGGAGTCAGCGTGCCGACGACCATCTGCAGCATGGTCGATTTGCCCGAACCGTTCCGGCCGATGATGCCGACGGTTTCGCCGCGCTTCACATCGAACGAGACGTTGCTGACGGCAGTGAAATCGCGAAAATACTGTCGGGGTGGCCGGCCGATGAGGCGGCTTAACCTCGGCACGATCATCTGCTTCAGCCGGTCTTCGGGCTTCTCAAACATCAGGTAATGTTTTGAGACCTCGCTGACGCGGATCGCTACGTCGTCAGAGGACATCGGCAAAGCCTTTTCGCGTCTTCTGGAACCAGAGATAGCCGAGCCAGCAGATGACGGCGGCGACGGCGGTATAAGGCGCGAGCGTCATGAAATGCGGCCGCTCGCCCATCACCAGGGCGTCACGCGCCAGCTCAACCGGCACCGCGACGGGATTGAACAGCAGCACCGGTTGTAGCCAATGGGGCAGGGAGGAGAGGGGGAAGAAAATCGGCGACATGAACATCAGCGCGGTCACCACGGTGCCGAGCACCTGGCCGATATCTCGAACATAGACCCCAATCGAGGCGAGGAACCAGGAGAGCCCGAGGATCATGAGGCAGAACGGCGCCAAGACGACCGGGAGCCACAGCGCTGTCAGCGGGATGGAATGGCGGAGCGCCAGCATGAAGACCAACAGCACCACGAGGCTGACGGCGAGGTTGAACAATGCTGTCCCCAACGCCACCGGTACCAGCACTTCGAGCGGGAAAACGATACGCTTGACGAAATTGGCGTTTGCGAGGATCAGCCCCGGGGCGCGGTTGATCACCTCGGCGAAGAGCTGAAACACGATGAGGCCGGAAAAAAGGATGATCGCGTAGTCGCCGATCGACGCATCAGCGTTAGCGCCAGCCCACCGCGACTTGAACACGAAGCCGAAGACGAATGTATAGATCCCCAGCATGAACAGCGGGATCAACAGCGACCACAGCAGCCCCAGCACGGACCCGCGATAGCGCCCGACGATCTCGCGACGGATGAGCGGAAGAGCGAGGGCGATGGGCATCACGAATGTGCCATGCTCGCTTCCACCAGCCTCGTCAATTTTTCGACGTCAACCGTTGACGTGATTGCTGGCCAGGGTTGCTCCTCGACTGAAGCAGTCCGGGTGGTCCGGGACGCGCATAGCAACACCGCATAGTCCAGTTTGCATGCTCCTGCCAAGCGGGACAGCCACCTCTCGGTTATGCCGCTTGATCCCCAATACCCAACCCAATCGTCGGGCATTAGGTCGACGACCTTCGTGCCGGGCGCGCACCATACGAGATTGGCGAACGCTGAGCCGTGAGCTCCAACCACTATCGAGGCGTTCGAGAATAGCTCCCTTTGCTCATCGTAGGGCAAGTCGGCGGGGTTGACGGAACGGAAGCCTACTGCCTCCAGCGATATGACAACTTCGTCCTCGTTCTCGATTTCACGCGAAGAGTAGCTCGTCTGCGGGCCGCGCCGTAGATAAACGCGGAGCGGGGCAGCGGTGCGACGTTCCTTCGCCGCAGTGGACCTGAATTGCTGTAGGGTGCCTGGGTGGGGAAAGAAAGTCGTCAAGCTGCTGAGGGCATTTGCGATAATGGCTGTGCGAAACAGGATGGGTCGATTGGGAAGAACGAGAAAATGCCGTCGTTCAAATCCCCACGTGCCGAGGATCTGTTGAAACCACGCCGGCACCGTAGCCGACAGACCGATCTTCATTCGGCCGCGCTTTATCTCATCTTGCCAAAATATCAACTGCGGCAAGGCGTCCAGCACACAGTGTCCAAAAGCAAAGCTTGCATGAAGCGGGAATATGACTTGCTCATCAACTACTTCGATGGCGCTACCTGTTTGGGTATACACGTCGTCATTGGCCGCGATGTGTTCAACATCCTTATAGGCTTTGTCGACGAAGCCGTAGACGCGTGCTGACTCGGCGATCAGGCGGCCGTCTTTGGTAATTAACGAAATGGCCCGAGGATGAACTATACATTCGTGATACAGGCCAAATTGCAACGGCTCCGCGGGATACGACTTCTCCTCAAGTAATGGACGCAGCGTTTCCACATTCTGGACACCGGTTGCTTGGTCAATCGTGATTTCTCGGCTTAGCGGCACTTGCGCCGCAGCGTAAGCCGTGAAAACCGCGTCGCCCGCGGCCCGCAAAAAGGCACCCTTGTCGTCGAGTATGGGCGCGGAGTGAGCGAGCGATACGACCTCCAGCTTCCTTGGAAGTTTTGCAAGCGGGGCGGCGCCGTTGCCGCGGCGACTTTTTGAAAGCTGGCGAAGAACCCGGTAGGTGCTGGTCGCGACTTTTAGCGCCTGTGGATAGGGCTCGAGAATAGTTCTTACACGATGCTTGGCAGCGTATCGTCGCTGGACAACCGGGGCAGGGGTCTTTTGAAGCTCAGGGGCACTAAACGAGCTAAGCGTGAACGCGTCATCGACTGATGACTTTCCCAACTTAACGCGCAGGGTCGCTTCGAGGTAGGCCTTCCCGTATTCTCTGTCGGGCTCGAGATGGCAGCCTTCCGCCCACTCATTCCAGGCATTAATAAACACAAGCTGCTCAGCATGGCCGCGCTCGGCGAGCGTCAGATTGGTCGCTCCTCTCAGCCAGCGCTCGTAGTTTTCCGGCGATGACCCCAGGGCGGCTAGCGCGCGCCCTTGAACGCGAGCTGTGTTGTCCCATTGAGGAAAAACTGTGCGGTAGATCGCTTGCTTGTCATGACGGCGGCTGAGGTAGTCGCGGGCCAAGTTGCCATACTCGACAAAATAACCACTAAAGGGTTCGTACGTCGGTACGGCGCTGTTGATACTAGAAATTGCCAGATTGTGAGGTGGAAACTCCACCCCCGCATCAAAGCCGAACTTGGCATAGTCCCAGTTGCCGTGCGTCATGGCAGCGACCAGGTGGATATCATTCAGGCCAAGCGATTGGGCGCGTTCCCGCCAGCGAGCCGTCGTTTGCACGATGTCCGGGACATGCTGGGGCCTATAGACGATCAAAAGCGGCCGGCCGTTGACCGTCAGATATCGTTGGTCGCGAAGAAAGGGGGCAGCATCTTCAAGAAATCGCTCCTGCCAGCCACTTTCATAGCGTTGCGCGATGAGCACCTCCTGCTCAGCGGCATCCCAACGGCGGGTCCAGTTTTCATTTGCCCAACACAGACAGAACTTCATGTCTGCTGCAGGGTCGCTCAGGAATGCATCCACAGGCCGGTCCAGCAGCCGTTTGCCGCTAAACCAATAATAGTGGAAGCAAAAAGCGTCGATGCCATAGCTCTTTGCGAGGGAAATCTGGTCGTGCTGCGACTCTCGCAGTCTAAGGTCATAGAATCCCAGATCGGAGGGCAGGTGTGGCTGATAATGGCCGTCAAAAAGCGGCCGCGCCTTTGTTACATTGGTCCACTCGGTAAACCCTTTTCCCCACCACTCGTTATTCTCTGGAAATGGATAGAATTGGGGCAGGTAAAAGGCGACGTATTGAGTCACTGAGGCATCCCAAGCAGGCGCTTAACTAGTGAGCGGCCCCGAGGGCCTAACGCTTTTCCGATTGCTCTTCGAGCGACCAAGGCTGCGTGCGAAGTCGCTGGGTGTTGCTCCAGCAGCGGCGCCGTCTGTTTGGGTGGGGGCCGATCCAGAAGTGAAATTTCTGGCGCGGGTAGCACGCTCGCCTCGTCTAGCGCCATGACCACCGTCTGATAGACCTGAGAAAATGGGCGGCCTTCTAAAGCAAGACGAACCGATGCTGCTGTCTGATGCCAGACGGCAGCAAACTCGGTTTCTTCCGGCGCTTTGGTGACAAAGTTCGCATCAACAATCTTCAGTCCCGCTTGACGAAAAAGCGGCTGGAGATTTTTGATCCCGAAGAACCGTATGTGAGTCCGATCGAGAAGGCCCCATTCGCGGTAGTCCACGTCTTCATTCAGTAACGAGGCCATCATTGCAGAGTGTGATGAATTGGGGATCGAAGAGATGACTGCGCCGCCAGGGCGCAGCAGACGGCGAACCGCCCTCAGGGTTGCCCATGGATCAACCAGATGCTCGAGAACGTCTGCGATAACAATCGCGTCAAATGATTGGTCGGCAAAGGGCTCGTGCCAGCTGGGACTATTTAGGTCGCCCTGATAAACTTCGGAGCAGAATTGCCTTAGAATTGGGATGCAGTTCAGGTCAGCTTCGAAGGCTGTGACACGACAGCCGTTTCGATTAACAAGCGGCCGCGCAATCGATCCTGGACCGGCTCCGATTTCGAGGACATCCTTGTTGCTCCCTACAAATCGCAGAACTGCAGCGGCAGCAGTGTCGGACTTTGGATCAACATCGAAAACATATATGTCCGCCGACGTGCGTATTTTTTGCTCGTTCGATGCAGTCGGCTGCTCTGCCGATGGCATCAGGTCTCGACCTTCGTGCTCCATTTCCGCTCCTTCCACGGCATCAGGGACGCTGTTGGGGGATGACGTCGGACTTTTGTCCAACGAGCGATGCTGACCGAGCTTTGCCCGCGCCAGCTCGAGCGTTGAAAGCGTCTCGTGCTTTAATGTGTCAGCCGATCGCATTGCCATAGCAACGGCAGAAAGAGTTTCTCCCACGCCAGGTATAGACCAAGGCCGAACATCCTCGTGGTGGATCAATCCGGGACTTAGGCTTTCTGCTGCCTTAGCGCCCCCCAGCGACTCGTTGGGCCAGGCAACACGAAGTTCCCTCGTTAGTCGGGTAACCTCGGCAGATGGATCGTTGATGAGATCGTCAAACCAGATCCGCGATCGAGGTAGTCCTCGGGTCGCGGCCTCGGCGTCCAGAACATGGCGAAGCCAAAGTCGTGCCGAAAAACCATACTCAAGTTTATCCCTCTCGCTAAGTGATTTGATCACTTGAAAGGGATCTCTAAGCATCATTATATATCTGACATCAATTTTTTCGGCGGAAAGAATTTCTTGATATATATCAACGAAGCGACATATTCTTGGATCTTTGATTACAAATATTTCTGATTGATTGTATTGATCAATAATCAACTCGGACATTCGTGTCTTGTAGTATTTTTGCCGTTCTTTACCTAAGTAATTGAAGTCAAATTTTTGCCAGTCGTCCCATCGGCTTCCGCATTCATCGAGCATCGCCGTGTGTAGTTGGCCCAAGAGCTCCGGTTCCCAGTGACCTGCAGCGTTCCATTCCGTCGCGCCAACGACATTTTTCGGCAACGCCGCGCCCATCAAGTTGAGTACGCGCGTCAGCGCGCTGGTTCCCGATCGGTGCATGCCGAGGACGAGGATGCAGACGCGGCGACCTGCGCCGCTGGTGACCGGCTTGACCTCGGCAACGGACGGCGATGAGGAGCGTGTTTCAGTCGAAGCGGGTACGTAAATCATCGTATTGAGGGGCTACCAGATGGGTTCTCTTGCCGCAACGGCTTCCTCCTCCGTTCGGGGGACGAGGTGCGCCTGACGGCGTGAAATATGGTGCGGGGAAGGGCCTTTAGAGGGCGCTCGTTACAACTCGAAAAATCTTCGCCATTGTCCAAAACTTGTGGTTCTGGCATCACGGAAGGCGAGGTTGGAGTTCGATTGCGGCGCATGAGCAAGGCCTTGTCTCCAAACTGGCGGATTGGCGCCACGGGGCTCGCGGCAGTGCTCGCACTTGCGGGATGCTCGGCGCCGCCCAAGGCAGTCGAGCGCGTGCCGCCCAACGTAGCCGTGCTCGAGGCCAAGGCGGTGGATACGCCGGTTTCGGCCTCGCTGTCCGGGGCGATCGCCGCACAGGTGCAGCAGGATCTGTCGTTCCGGGCGGGCGGACAGATCGCCGATCTCCTGGTCGATGTGGGCGACCATGTCAAAAAGGATCAGGTGCTGGCCCATCTCGATCCGCGCGAGTTAGAGGCCAATGCAGATCTGGCGGCAGCTTCGGTGAGTTCGGCCGAGGCGCAGGTGACGCAGGCGCAGGCCAATTTCGACCGGCAGAATGCACTCTTCACGCAGGGCAACACGACGCGCGCCGGGCTCGATTCGGCGCAGACGGCGCTCGATACGGCCAAGAGCGCGCTGGCCGGTGCGCAGGCGAATGCGGCTTCGGCGAAGGAGACGGTGGGGTACGCGGAGCTCAAAGCGAGCAGCGACGGCATCGTGGTGTCGCGGGCGGCGGAGGTTGGGCAGGTGGTGCAGGCGGCGCAGCCGGTGTTCACCGTCGCCGAGGATGGCTCGCGCGATGCAGTGTTCCAGGCCTATGAGCGAGCACTGACCGGCGTGCCGCGGGATGCCGTGGTGAGCGTCGCACTGCTCTCCGATCCCGAGGTCAAGACGACGGGCCATGTACGTGAATATTCACCGACGCTCGATGCGTCGACGGGGACGGTGCGCATCAAGGTGGGGCTCGATGCGGGCGCGCCGGCAATGGCGCTGGGCGCGTCGGTGATGGGCTCGGTTGCGCTGCCGCCCCGACATGGCGTGGCGCTGCCTTGGAGCGCCTTGTTTGGAGATGAGAACGGGCCTGCAGTATGGGTCGTCGACCCGACAGCAAAGACGGTGTCGCTGCAGCCGGTGGTGGTCGACCGCTATCTCGACAGTGTGGTCATCGTCGCCTCCGGCATTAAGGACGGCGAGACGATCGTGGCGACGGGGACGCAGCTTTTGCGGCCGGGCGAGAACGTGACCCCCAAGCCGATGGTGTCGCCATGAGAGGCGTGATGCTCAGAATGGCCACCATCGCCTTCGGCGCGCTTTCGCTTGCGGCCTGTGGCGAGCAGTCAGCCGCCCCGCCGCCGGTTGTCCGGCCGGTGCTTTCGGTGATCGCGCAGCCGGTGAGCAGCGAGGCCATCGGGCCCTATGTGGGGACGATCGAGCCACGCTACGAAACGCCGCTGAGTTTTCAGAGCTCGGGGCGCATCATTTCGCGGCCGGTGCAGGTCGGCGACAGCGTCACCAAGGGTGAGCTGCTGGCCTCACTCGATGCCTCGACACAGCAATATCAGCTCGCCTCGGCGCAGGCGAACGTGGCGAGCGCGCAGTCGCAGGTGAATAATCTTTCGGCGTCCGAGGAGCGGGCCAAGTCGCTGGTCGGCAGCGGTGCCGCGGCGCAGGCAACGCTCGATGCGGCGACCAGCGCGCGCGAGACGGCCGACGCGCAACTGGCGCAGGCCAAGGCGAGCCTTGCCCGGGCGCAGGATGAGCTCGGCTACGCCACGATCACCGCTGGGTTCGACGGCGTTGTGGTTTCGGTCGGCGCCGAAGTCGGCCAAGTGGTCGGCGCCGGGCAGACGGTGGTCGAGATTGCCCGGCCGGATGTGCGCGAAGCGGTGTTCGAATTGCCCGAGACGCAGTCGGGCGTTGTCCCGACCGATGCCAAATGGACGGTGAGCATTGTCGGCGCGCCGGACGATGTGACGAGCGGCACGATCCGCGAAGTATCGCCGCTGATTAACGGCTCGACGCGGTCGCAGACGGTGCGGCTGACGCTGGCCGATCCGCCGCTGGTGTTCCGGCTCGGCGCGACCGTGAGCGTTGCCTCGCAGCGGCCGATCACGCCCGAAATTGTGCTGCCGCCGACCGCGCTGCTCGAACAGGACGGCAAGACGATGGTCTGGGTGGTCGATCCCAAGGCGCTGACCGTGTCGACGAAATCGGTCAGCGTCGGCAATCGGACTGACGACGCGATCACCGTGACCAACGGCCTTACCGCCGGCGACCGCGTGGTGGTGGCCGGAGTCCACAGCCTCACCGATGGCCAGGCGGTAAAACTCGACGGGGAGGGCAGCTGATGTCGTTCAACCTCTCCGAATGGGCGCTCAGCCACAGGTCGTTCGTCTGGTTTTTGATGGTGCTGGCGGTGATTGCCGGCGTGCTTTCCTACAGCCAGCTCGGACGTGAGGAGGACCCGAGCTTTTCGATCAAGACCATGGTGGTGCAGGCCTATTGGCCGGGTGCCTCGCTCAACGACACGATGGAGCAGGTCACCGAGCGCATCGAGCGCGCCGTGCAGAACCTCGACACCATCGATTATTCGCGGTCGGAGACCGTGCCGGGCGAATCGACGGTGTTCGTCAACCTCAAGGAATCGGTGCGTGGGCAGGCAGTGACGGATTCCTGGTACCAGGTCAGAAAGAAGATCAACGATGTCCTCTACCAGTTTCCCTCGGGCATTCAGGGGCCGTTCTTCAACGACGAGTTCGGTACCGTCTATGGCAATATCTATGCCTTCACGGCGGATGGCCTCAGCTACCGGCAGTTGCGCGATTATGTGGAGACGGCGCGGGAAGAGCTGCTGACCATTCCCAATATCGGCAAGGCCGACCCCATAGGGACACAGGACGAGGTGATCTCGATCGACTTTTCGACCGAGAAGCTCGCGACGCTCGGCATCAGCACGGCCGACGTCATCAGCCAGTTGCAGGCTCAGAATGCGGTGACGCCGGCGGGGACGATCGAGGCCGGCGCCGAGCGGGTCAGCGTTCGGGTCGGCGGCCAGTTCAAGTCCGAGGATGACCTACGGCGGGTCAATCTCAAGCAGGGCAACAATTTCTTCCGGCTTGCCGATGTGGCGACGATTTCGCGCGGCTATACCGAGCCGCCTGATCCGCTGTTCCGCTACGACGGGCAGCAGGCGCTGGGCCTTGGCATTTCGATGACCAGCAACGGCAACATTCTCGAATTCGGCCAGGCGCTGAAGGCGAAGATGGCCGATATCGAAAGCCGCATGCCGATCGGGGTGGGTATCCACCTTGTGTCCGATCAACCGGCAGTCGTCGACGAGGCGGTTAACGGTTTCACTTCGGCGCTGTTCGAAGCCGTGGTGATCGTGCTCATCGTGAGCTTCCTCAGCCTCGGCCTGCGCGCCGGGTTCGTGGTAGCGTTCTCCATCCCGATCGTGCTGGCACTGGTGTTCGTCTTCATGAACAACACCGGCATCTCGCTGCAGCGCGTATCGCTCGGCGCGCTGATCATCGCCCTCGGCCTGTTGGTCGACGATGCGATGATCACCGTCGAGATGATGGTGTCGCGGCTCGAGGCGGGCGATACGCTGCGGAAAGCCGCGACCTTCGCCTACACCTCGACGGCCTTCCCGATGCTCACCGGCACGCTGGTGACGGTCGCCGGGTTTACGCCGATCGTGCTCAACACGTCGACGGCGGGCGAATACGTCGCCTCGCTGTTCTGGGTGATCTTTGCGGCGCTGGTGATTTCCTGGGTCGTAGCGGTGTTGTTCGCGCCGCTGATCGGGGTGCAACTGCTTCCCAAGACGTTGAAGCGGGCCGAAGAAAAACCGCGCCGCTTCGCCAAATGGTTTGCCGGCGTGCTGACGCTGGCGCTGCGTTTCCGCTGGATCACCATTGGCGGCACGCTGGCGCTGTTCATTGCCTCGCTCGTCGGCATGGGGTTTGTGCAGCAGCAGTTTTTCCCGTCTTCGGACAGGCCGGAAATCCTGGTTGATCTGACGCTGCCGCAGAACGCCACGATCCGTGAGACACAGACTCGCATGGACGCGCTTGAGGCCAATCTCAAGGGAGACGACGATATCGAGCGCTGGAGTTCCTATGTCGGGCAGGGCGCAGTGCGCTTCTACCTGCCGCTCGATAGCCAGCTGGCCAATCCCTATTTCGGCCAGGCGGTGATCGTCACCAAGGATTTGGCCGCGCGGGCACGGGTGAAGGCCAAGCTCGATGCGGTTCTGGCCGACAAGTTTTCCGACGTCGACAGTTTTGTGCATTTCCTCGAACTCGGCCCACCGGTCGGCCGGCCGATCCAGTATCGTGTCAGCGGACCCGATATCGGCAAGGTCCGCTCGCTGGCGCTGAACCTTGCCAGTGTGATCGGCAGCAACGCGCATATCGGCAACGTCAATTTCGACTGGAACGAGCCGGGAAAATCGATCCAGATCGACATCCTGCAGGAAAAGGCACGCCAGCTCGGCATCACCTCGCAAAGCGTGGCGCAGGTGCTCAACACCGTGATCAACGGCACCACGATCACGCAGGTGCGCGACAGCATCTATCTCGTCGATGTGGTAGCCCGAGCGGAGAGCGACCAGCGCAATTCAATCGAGACGCTACAGAACCTGCAGGTGCAGACGCCGACTGGCACGGCGGTGCCGCTCGCTTCGTTCGCCAACATTCACTACGGCCTCGAACAGCCGATCGTCTGGCGCCGCGACCGCGAGCCAACGATCACCGTGCAGGCGACGATCGCCGATACGACGCAGCCCGCGACGGTCAACAAGGCGCTGGCGCCGGCGATTGCCGATTTCAGCGCCAAGCTGCCTGCTGAATATCACGTGGTTGCCGGCGGGTCGGCCGAGAGCAGTTCAAAATCGCAGAACGCGCTTGTGGCGACGCTGCCGATCATGGGCCTGCTGATCGTGTTGATCCTGATGGTGCAGCTTCAGAGCATCGGCAAACTGCTGCTGGTGATCAGCGTTGCGCCGCTGGGACTGATTGGTGTGGTTGCGGCGCTGTTGCCCACCGGCACACCGCTTGGCTTCGTCGCGATCCTGGGCGTGCTGGCTCTCGCCGGCATCATCATCCGCAACGCGGTGATCCTGCTCAGTCAGATCGACACCTTCTTAAAGGCCGGTGTCGATCCCTGGCACGCGGTGATCGAGGCGACCGAGCATCGCATGCGGCCGATCCTGCTGACGGCTGCCGCAGCCAGCCTCGGCATGATCCCGATCGCCCGCGAAGTGTTCTGGGGACCGATGGCCTACGCGATGATCGGCGGCATCATTTTCGCGACCGTGCTGACGCTGTTCTTCCTGCCGGCGCTTTACGTCGCCTGCTATCGCATCAAGGCGCCCGCAGGTGCAGCACCGGCCGAGCCGCCGGCGGCAACACCGGCAGAAGCCTGAAAATACAGCTCGGGCCGATGCGGTATCCACCTGTATGTTCAAGCACTTGCGCTAGTGCAGGACGCAGCTCCGCATCGCCGTATTTGTCTTGGATGTCACAATTTCGCATTATTTCTCACGGCTGATGGGAAACGTTCGGAAACACTTTGCAGCACGCAAGAGTTTCCGCTAAGCGTAGCAGTATTGGGGACACCGGGGGGTCGAACCTTTATGGGTCGAGCTGTGGCTTTGGACACTGGCGCGGTTGGTTGTGCCGCGAAAACTTTCTGCTGATGGAAACGCTCGGACCGGCGGAACTGCCGGAGTTCGCCCGGCAGGTTCTCGATCACGCAGGTACGTGCTCGGCGGCGTTGCGGACGTCGCACAGCCTCAAAGGGCTGGCCGTGGACGCCTGCGTCCATAGCCCGGTCTACCGCGATTTATGCAAACGCGCGCTGGTCAACGACGAGAGCTATGCCAGTGATACGCAGCAGCAGGTCTGCGTTTCGCTGCTCGACGGCAGCCGCGTGCCGGAGCTTGGCCGGCGGCGCTGGGCCGTTGACCGGTTTCAGCATTGCGAGCTGACGGATACGCTTGAGCGCCACGGGCTGTTCGGCGGCTTCAACGCCGATCGGGGCCTATGGCAGTTTTACGATCCTCTCGACCGGCGCGGCGTGCAGCTCACCATGCCGTTCGATCCTTATCCGCTCAGGGACGAGGCGTTTCCGCTGCAGCATTTTTTGCAGTGGGCGTATCAGCCGCTCGGTTTGAGGCTGCTGCGGGCCGCCTCGCTTGGACAGGATGGACGGGGCGTCCTGCTTGCGGGGTGCAGCGGGGCGATCCGATCGGAGCTGGTGCTGGCGGGCCTCAATGCAGGACTCTGCACCGTCGGCGACGATTTCACCATCATCGAGAGCGGTCATCCGGAAGTCCGCGCCTTTCCGGTGGTACGGCAATTGCGGCAGGATGCCGCCGGGCTGGCGCGTGTCGGGCTCGATCCGCAATCGCTGGGCGCCACCGGGCCTAACGGCCAAGGGAAGTACGAGTTCGACGTGACCGCGCTGGGCTATGACCGGCTCGCCAGCTCGCTCGATATCAGCGGCATCGTGGTGCTCCGCTCGGCCCGCCAGCAGAGTGCGGCGATGATCCCTGCGGCGGCGCAGGATGCGGCGCAGGCGTTGACCTCATGCGCGTTCTCGCCCCTCGCGGGCTTACGCGACGAAGCCCGGTTCATCGCCGATATCGCGAGTGCCGTGCCGACCTACTGGCTCGAGGTCGGCGACGACGTGACATTGTCGGTTGGCGTCATCGAACGGTATTTGGCGGCGCTGGCCTAGCCAGCGTCCGCGGTCCTCACATTTGGCGAGGCAGGGCTTGACGCCGCTGGTGGTTCGGCGGGAAGGCTAGGGGAGGGACATTCTTCCCCCGTCCGAGGTGGCCAGCGGCCGCTCGCGAAAGAACCATCATGTCCAATAGTGCTGGCGCCTCGACGCGCCCTTACATCGTTGCTTCCATCATGCTGGCGAATTTCATGGTGGCAGTCGAAGCTACCATCGTCGCCACCGCCATGCCGCGCATCGTCGGCGATCTCGGCGGCTTTACCTATTACAGTTGGGTGTTTTCGGCGTTTCTGCTGACGCAGTCGGCGACGACCGTCGTCTACGGCAAGCTCTCCGATGTGTTCGGCCGGAAGCCGATGCTGTTGGTCGGCATCACGCTTTTCGTCGTCGGCTCGCTGCTCTGCGGTTTCGCCAATTCGATGGTTGCGCTTATCGGCTTTCGTTTGCTGCAGGGGCTCGGCGCTGGCGCCATTCAGCCGGTTTCCATGACCATCGTCGGCGACCTCTATACGCTCGAGGAACGGCCGCGCATCCAGGGCTTTATGTCGGTGGTATGGGCCGTTTCGGCGGTGATCGGGCCGTTGGCGGGCGGTATCATCGTCGAGCATCTGGCGTGGTCGTGGATTTTCTGGATCAACGTCCCTGTCGGTATCCTGACCGCCATTGGTTTCATCATTTTCCTCAAGGAGAAGGTCGAGCGCCACACGGCGCGGATCGACTATCTCGGTTCTGTGCTGTTCGCGGTTGCCATCGTGGCGCTGCTGGTGATCCTCACAGAAACGGATGGAGGCCCGCTCGTGCTGGGCGGTCTTGCCTTAGTGTTCCTCGTTGCAGGCGGCCTGTTCGTTCTGCAGGAACGCCTTGCCCCCGAACCGATTATTTCCATTTCTCTCTGGGCGCAGCGGCTGATCGCGACAAGCAATGCGGCGACGCTGTTTGCCGGCATGGTCTTTATCGGCGTTACCACCGTCCTGCCGCTCTATGTGCAGGGCGTTATGGGCCGCTCGACAATCATCGCCGGTTTTACGCTGACGGCGCTGATCGTGGGCTGGCCGATCGCGATCATGCTGGCGGGCCGGCTGTTCCGGACTTTTGGGATTCGGGCCACGCTTCGGGGGGGCAGCCTGCTGCTGCCGATCGGCGCGCTGTTCCTGCTGCCGCTGGCGCCGGATGGCCAGCCGATCATTGCCGGTATCGGGGCGTTCCTCATGGGCTTCGGCATGGGCCTCATCAGCATGACGACGGTGGTGTTGGTGCAGGAGAGCGTCGAGTGGAAGATGCGCGGTGCCGCCACCGCCTCGATCATGTTCGCCCGCAGCCTCGGCAATACGCTGGGGGCAACGGTCCTTGGCTCAGTGCTCAATATCGGCATCGTCTATTTCGGCAGTGGTGCGCTGGCGGCCAATGTCCATGATGTGCTGAGCAAACCGACGGGACTGGCCGATCTTGCCTCAAACGCCACGGTGCGAGGGGTTTTTGACCAATCGCTGCACTGGACGTTTATTGCCGTCGTCGTGCTCGCCGTGTTCGCGGCGATCTCCACGTGGCTGGTGCCGGTTACCCAGACGTTTGGCGGCAAGGTTTCGGCCAAGACCATCGAGGATGCGGCCGTGCCGGTCGGCGATATCGAGGTCTGAACGGCCGTCGGATAACTTCCCTTTCTTCGGAGCACAACTTTGATCCCCGCAAAGCAGGAAATCGTCCTTGGCACTGGGAGCCTCGGCGTCTCGAACACGCGCGAGGAGGCTTACCGCCTGCTCGATGCCTATATCGACCTCGGCGGAAGCATTCTTGATACCGCGGCTGTCTACTCGGACTGGGTGCCGGGTGAGGCGCGTCGCAGCGAAACGATCATCGGCGAGTGGCTGAAGCGTTCCGGCAAGCGGCCGATGATCGTCACCAAGGGTGGGCACCCGCCGGTAGCGAATGTTCACTCGGCGCGGCTCGACCGGGCCTCGGTTCAGTCAGACTGCGAGATCAGCCTCAGGGCGCTGGGCATCGATCGCATCGACCTTTATTTCCTGCATCGCGACGACCCGGCGAGACCGGTTGCCGATATCATGGAAACGCTCGCCGGCCTGCTCCGTGAGGGCAAGATCGCGGCGATCGGGGTCAGCAACTGGACGCCGGCGCGTATCGCTGAAGCACGCGCTACCGGTATCGCGCCGATCGCCAGCAGCCAACCGCTCGGCAACGTACTGGCCAACGTGATGGATCCGCTTGAGGACGACACGACGCTCATAATCGACGCCGCGGCGCTCCGCGATGCCGAGGCGAACGATATGAGCCTGATGCTGTTCACGTCGCAGGCACAAGGGACGCTGACCAAGCGTGCCCAGGGGCTGCCACCCAAGAGCGCGCCCTACCGTACCGCGGCCAGCCTCGAGGCGGCCGATGAGCTTGTTGCCATTGCCCGCGAAATCGGTGTCGAGCCGACCAATCTCGGCGTCGCGTTCATGCTGCAGTTTTCGCCGCGCTTTTTGCCGATCGTCGGGCCGGCAAGCGTCGAGCGGCTGAAGTCGTCGCTGCAGGCGCGCGAGGTCAAGCTGGAGGCGTCTGTGATGGACCGGATCGCGAGGATCACGGGGTTCGACGCTTATCGCGACTAGCGGGATCTACCCCTTCACCGCGCCTGCCGTGAGGCCCGCGACAATCTGCCGATTGAAGAAGATGTAGACGATCAGCGGCGGGATCGTGATCAGCAGGATGTTCATGAACAGCAGGTTGTAGGACGTGTTGAACTGGCTCTGGAAGTTGAACAGGGTCAGCTGCAGCGTGACGTTCTTATTGCCGGGCAGGTAGTAGAGCGGGTTGGTGAAATCGTTGAAGATGGCCACTGACTGCGTGACGATCAGGGTCACCACGACCGGCTTGAGCAGTGGCAGAACAATGCCGAAAAACAGCCGGAGCGGCCCCGCGCCATCGACGATCGCCGCCTCGTCGAGCTCGCGTGGCACCGTCGAGATAAAGGCGCGGAACAGCAGCACGCTAAAACTCAGGCCGTAGGCCACTTCGATCAGCACCAGGCCGTGCAGGGTCTTGAACAGGCCGAGCCCTTGCAGCACCCAGATGGTCGGCACTACGGCCGGCGGGATGATGAGGCCGGCAAGCACCAGAAAGTCGACGAGCTTGGTCCAGCCCGATGGGCGGCGCTGGAGGATGAAGCCGACCATGGCGCCGAGGATGACGAGCAGCGTAACGCTCGCGACCGTCAGGATGATCGAGTTGATGAACGCCGTCACCAGCATGTAGTCGCGGGTCGAGAGCACCTCGACGAGATTGTCCCAGAGGTGCCAGGTCGTCGGCAGCGCGAAGCTCCGGTCGGACGACTCCCGCTGGTCCTTGAGCGCGTTGACGACAATGAACGCGAAAGGAACGATGAAGACCACGATCGAGACGATGATCGCGGCGATGCCGCCAATGACGTGGACCGGACGGCGTTTCATGCTTCCACCTGCCGGCGGTTGAGAAAGATCGACAGCGGCACGATGATGATGGTCACCAGCACGAAGAGCACGACATTGCCGGCGGTCGAGAGGCCGTAAAAACCGGCCTGATATTGCTTGTAGATCACCGAGGCGATGACGTCGGAGGTGAAGCCGGGGCCGCCCTTGGTCATCGCCCAGATGAGGTCGAAAGAGCGGAGGCCGCCGATGAGGCTGAGGATGATCACGGTGGTCGTCGCCGGCATGACCAGCGGCAGGGTGATCTTCCAGAACTGCTGCCAGCCCGTGGCACCGTCGATCGAGGCGGCCTCGTAATAGTCGCGTGGGATCGAGACGAGGCCGGCCATGTAGATCACGGTGGCAAGGCCGACACCCTTCCAGACATCGACCAAGGCCACCGAAAACAAGGCAAGGCGCGGATCGGTCAGCCAACCCGGGCCGGGGATGTGAAACAGCGCCAGCGTCTCGTTGATGACGCCGGCGGTTGGATGCATCATCGTGGTGAAGGTGATGCCGACGCCGACCGTCGAGACGAGGACGGGGAAGAAGATCACCGACCTCAGATAGCCACGGGCGATGATCTGGCCGGTCAGCAGGATGCCGAGCAAGAGGCCGAGCACGACCTTGAAGCCCGAGGTCAGCGCGCCATAGATCAGCGTGTTGATGAGGCCCTGAAAGAGGAACGGCTCGCTGAAAAATTGCCGGAAATTGTCGAGCCCGATGAATGTGGCGTTGAACAGCGTCCAGCGCGTCAGGCTGAAGAACAGCGCGGCGACGGTGGGGAAAAGAAACAGCACAACGAAAATGGCGGCAGCCGGCAGATAGAACCAGTGCGGGTAGGGCGACGGCCTCCGCCGCTTCGTCGCCCCCTTGGAGGTAACCGCCGCGTCAGCCAGATATGTGGTTGCCATGGCGGTTCTCCTCCCGACCAAGGACCCGGCACGTTAGCGGCGCCGGATCCTCACGATAGGCGTTGATCGGCTGGCTTACCAGCCGGCAAGACCAAGCTGCTGCGCCTGCTTCTTGACGTCCTCGTCATAGAGCGCGGCACCCTGCGCCGGGGTCGAGATACCCGAGCCAACCTGCACGGTGATCTGTTCCAGCGACGGACCCTTGACCGGCGACAGATATTCGAGGGCCGGTGTCGCGGTGCCGGGTTTGTCGAAATACTGCTGCAGATCGGAAACGGCAGGCGGCACGCTCGCCGGCAGCTTGCAATCCTTGATCAGGTAGGGACCGGTGCCGCCACCAGCCTTGTTGAACGACTCGCAACCTGCGGTGCTCGCAACGAACGCCACAAACTTCTTGGCGGCGTCGAGATGGTCCTTGTTGCTCGCCGGGATGTAGAGACCAGCCGGCATCCAAACTGTCAGGCCGTTCTTGCTGGCATCATCGCCGGGCAGGGCGAAGAAGCCCACGTCATTGATGTGGTCGGGCGCAAGCTGGATGATCGAGGCGACCGCAAAGCTCAGCATCGGATAATGGGCGCCGACACCGGTCGCCACATCCTTGACGCCATCTTCGAAAGTTGCAGCGGCAAAGTCGGGATTGAGATAGCCGGCCTTGAACACCTCGGCGCCGTGGTCGAAGCCTTTGGCGGCGGCAGGCGTGTTGGCGTACTTCGCCTTGTTGGCGGTGTAGTCGGCGGCGAAGTTCGGGTCGACGGCGTTGACGTTATAATAGTCGCCGAGGATGAAAAGCTGGCTGGTCCAGGTGGTGCCGAAGGTCTGGATCACCGGGGCTTTGCCGGCGGCTTTGATCTTCTCATTATTGGCCATGAACTCGGCCCAGGTCTTGGGAACCGACAGGCCAAGCTGCTTGTAGATCGGCTTGTTGTAGAGCACGCCGCCACCCATCGCCGCGCCGAACGGAGCACCGCGGACAGTTTTGTCGGGGGCCGTCACAACCTGCTTGAACGAGTCGAGCACGTTGGCCTGCCAGGGCTCGCCGCTCAGATCGACGAGGTTCTGCTGCGGGTTGATCTGCTGGAACAGCGAGCCGGCGTTGTAGATGAACACATCGTCCATATCGCCGGTGGCGAGGCGGGTCTTGATGAGGTTGTCGCCGTCGGCGCCGCCGGGACGCTGCTCGACCGTCACAGTGATGTCGGGGTTGGCCGCGTTAAAATCCTTGGCGAGCTGGTCGGCCGCAGCGATGGTGCTCGGCGCATTGTCGACGAGGAACGACAGGTTGGTCGTGTCGGCGAAGGTCGGCGTGGTGGCGAGAGCTGTAGACAGGCTCAGGCCTGCCAGGGCCAGCGCCAGATTTCGCCTTGAAATCCTTAAGGTCATTGTAGTCCTCCCGGTTGGGGCCGTAAGCCGGCCTTGATTGATGCGGTTCTTTGGGCGCCTCCTCGAGCGCCTGATCAGTTGATCTTGAACGTAACGACGTGCTTTCCCGCGCCGATTTTGGGCGTGCCAACAGCCGGCTTGCCGTCGACCAAGACATCCGAGTAGCGCGCAGAAAGCGTCAGCGTGCCGGTCGAGCCTTCGGGTACGGTGATCTCGTAGGTCACGTTATTGCCTGCGAGGGTCCAGCCGGCTTCGATGCGGCCGGCGGCAGAGTCGTGATGAGCCTTCACCGGCGAGAGCGCCGGAATGATCGTCGGCTCGAACACGATGCTCTTGAACCCCGGCGCCGCAGCATCGGGGCGGAACCCGGCAACGGCCTCGAACAGCCACTGGCAGACGGCGCCATAGGCATAGTGGTTGTAGGAGTTCATCGCCGGATCGAACGGCAGGCCATCTTCCTTGATGGCGTCCCAGCGCTCCCAGATCGTCGTTGCGCCGGTCTTCACCTGATAAAGCCAGCCCGGCACTTCTTCCTGGAGGAAAACGGCGGCGGCAAGTTCGGGCTCGTTGATCTTGAGCAGCGCCGGCAGCAAAGCGGGCGTGCCGATGAACCCGGTACCGATGCGGCCATCCGAGCGGGCGATGGTCGATTTGAAATACTTCGCGGCAGCCGGCAGCAGGTCAGCCGGGATGAGGTCGTGAACAATCGCCAGCGCGTAGGAGGTCTGGTCGTCGTAGACCAGCCGGCCCGAGGGCGCGATGAACTCGCGGGCGAACGCCTTTTTGACCTCGGCGGCACGCGCTTCCATGCGTTCCGCAACCGCCATATTGCCCAGCACCCGGGCGGTCTTCGCCGTCAGCACGGACGAGATGTAGAGGTAGATGGTTGCCGCGGCGTCGTCGCCGATGGTGGGCAGCGGCTTTTCACTCGGGCCCTTGGGCTGCAGCCAGTCGCCGAAGGTGAAGCCGCGTGCTGCCCAGGGACGGGGCGGGGAGACGATCGGGCCGTTGCTGATCGACCAGATATAATCGACCCATTTGACCATCGCGGGCAGGGTTTCGTCGAGCACGGAACGGTCGCCATAGTGCTCATAAAGCGCCCAGGGCATGACACAGATCACGTCGCCCCAGCCGGTCGAGCCGAAGAAGTTCGCGACGCTGCCCGGGTTGAGGCGCGACGGGTCGGGCGTCACGTGGGTGATCTGCCCATCCGGCCGCTGGTCGACCATGACGTCGCGCAGCCATTTACGCAGAAAAGCCTCGCTGTCGTTGAGGTAGCAGGCGGTCGCAGCGAACACTTGGGCGTCGCCGGTCCAGCCCAGCCGCTCATCGCGCTGCGGGCAATCGGTCGGGGCTTCGATGAAGTTTGATCGCAACGACCAGATGGTGTTTTCCACCAGCCGGTTGACCAGCTTGTTGCCGCTGGAGAAGCCGGCTGTGACGGTTTGCGCCGAGCTCACCGGGATCAGCGAGACAGCGCTAACCGTCGCTTCGCCCTCGATGGTGATCCGGGCGTACCGGAAGCCGAAGAACGTGAAGAACGGCTTGTAGCTCTCTTCGCCATCGCCCTTGAGGATGTATTCGACCCGCGCTTCGGCGGACCGGTAGTTGGCGTTGTCGATATTGCGGTCGCGGTCGAGGATTTCGGAATGCTCGACGGTGATCTTCGCGCCGGCCTTGCCCTTCACGGTGAAGGCGACGTAACCGGCAGTGTTCTGGCCGAAATCGTAAATCCAGCGGCCCTTTGAATCCTGCCACGATTCCTTGACCGGGAGCGCCGTCAGTTCGCGGACCGGCGTCGCCTCGTGCGGCAGCAGTACCTTGGAATCGAACTTGGCGGCGACAACGCCGTGGTCCGCCTTCAACTCGCCAAGCCGGGCGTCAAAAATCTCGCCGAAATAGATGCCGCTTTTGAGGATCGGCAGGGTGCCGCTCTGCCAGCTCGCATCGGTCTTGAGCAGCACGTCGCCGCCCGGTGCGCCGCTGAGTTCGGCGATGGCCGCGATTTCGCTGCCCCAGGTGTTGTAGATCGGGTTGCGCTTCCACATCATCTGCGAGCGCAGCCAGCCATCGGCAAGCCAGATGTCGATGACGTTGGCGCCGGTCTTGAGGTGCCGGCCGACGTCGTAGGTCTGGTAGGACAGGCGCGCGTCGTAGCAGGTCCAGCCCGGCGTCAGCAGATCGTTGCCGACGCGCTGGCCGTTGATGAAGCAGCGGTAGAGGCCGAGCGCGCTGATGCGCAACTGTTCGTGGCCCCCGACTGACGACAGGTCGAAGGATTTGCGCACGAACGAGGCCGGTGTGCCGACACCTTTATCCGCCACCGGGCGGATCATCGTGGCCGTCCAGGGGCGATCGCCGACCGCCGACGTGGACGCGTTAAGCCGCAACGCTTCATTCATCGCAAATCTCCCTCGTGGGCGTAGTTTCGCCCGGCGCCAAGCTGTCCGCCAGCGTATTGTGTCACGTTCTACGTATATCGTGCTACGCGCCGCTTTCAAGCATGTTCGCGCAGAAATCGCTATTTTTTTTGCATTGATGCCCACAAACCATCAAAACCAACCAAAATCGCTCAAGTTGTGTGCGGCTATCAGGCTTTGCTAGAAGGATCGTCGTGACGTTTGGAGGCGCTGTTGGCAACACGCACTAAAAGGGGATCGGGCCGGGTTACCATCAAGACCGTGGCTGAGGATGCCGGCGTGTCGGTCGCGGCCGTTTCAAAGGTGCTGCGCAACGCCTATGGCGTCAGCGCCGAGTTGCGCGCCAAGGTCGTTGCTTCGATGTCGAAGCTCGACTACCGGCCGCTGGCCGTGGCGCGGGGTATGCGTGGCCAGACCTATACGCTCGGCATCCTGCTGCCGGATATCAGGAACCCGTTCTTCGCCGATATCATGATGGGGGTGAACTCGGCGCTGGAGCGAACGCAGTATCAGCCGCTGCTTGGCATCAGCCAGTCGGCAATGTCGATCGAGCTTGCCCTCGTCGATGCCATGAACGATCGCCAGATGGATGGGCTTATCCTCGTCGGTCCACGTATGCTTGCCGATGAATTGGCGGCAATCGCCGAGCGCACGCCGACCGTACTGATCGGCCACCACCCTCCCGAGCAGCGCAATTTCGATGCCGTCAACAACGACGACCAGCTCGGCGCAGCGCTCGTGGTGAGGCATCTCGCCGAGATGGGCTATCGCCGTATTGCCTTTCTGAATCAGCTTCTCGACGACAACGAGAATGCCTTGGTCACGACGCAGCGCGAGATCGGGTTTTTGGCCGCGATGGCAAATATCGGGCTCGGCAATCATGCCCGGGTGATCCGCGCCCTGCAGACGCCGCGCGAAACCCAGCTTGTGGCGCGCCAGGCACTGCAATCGCGCAGCCCGCCCGAGGCGATCTTTTGCTGGACGGATTTTATCGCGCTCGAAGTGCTGAGCGTGGCGCGCGAACTCGGCCTGAAAGTGCCGGAGGATGTTGCGGTCGTCGGCTACGACAATACGAGCTATTGCGATCTGACGCAGAACTCGCTGACCAGCATCGACCAGTCCGGACAGGTGCTCGGCCTACAGGCCGCACGGCTCCTGGTCGAGCGGATCGACGGGCGGACGGCGCCGGAGCATTTCGTCGTGGCGCCCCGCCTGGTGGTCCGCGCCAGCTCGTCGGGCACGAAGCGGAAGGTTCCGGCGGAGTAGCGTGCCGTTAGTTCGCGACCGATGGCATCGATAGCAAAATTGCTGCTGCTGCCGGTCCGAGAGCCTTGGCCGCCTCGATGCGCTCTGGGGTGTAGTGGCCAGACTCGGCCAGCATGTTGAGGGCCGCGAGCGGCTGGCCGGCAACCACAACCGGCACGTTGAGCATTGCGGCAAAGCCATGCGCGGTCAGCTCGTCGACGTTCGGCAGCAGCGTAGCCATCGCCTTGGGGTCATTGAGCACCAGCGGCTGCTTGTCGCCGATCAGCGTTTTTTCCCAGATCGTGTCGCCGATCGGATCGGTGACACCGGTCGGGTAGATTGACTCGATGCTGGAATAGACGCGCCTGGCGATGCCGTTGGGAAAATCGAACACCAGCACGGTGAACATTTTGGCGCCGACCGTCGCGTCGGCGAGGGCGTAGAGGGCATCAAAGGACTTTTGAGGCTGTCCTTCCGCCGAAGCGAGGGCGGCCGCGAAGGCTGTATGACTAGTGGTCAAGGGGCGTCCAATATGGGTTGGTTTTCCGCGGGGAACGGCGGCGTGAGGCCCCACCGATATAGGGCGGAACCGGTAAACGGAAGGTACTCGAACGACCGGCGCCCGCGTAGTTTCGCTTAGGGTACGGAAGCGTGTGCCGGGAGAGGAAAACGTTCGACCTCGCGCAGCAGTTCCAGCATGCATTTGACCTCGTGCTCGGCGGTCAGGCGGCCCTTTTCGGGCGTTGCTTTTTGCGCTTCGCCGACCGCGCCGTGTGGGTTGAGATCGCTGGCGATCCATGAATAGGCGTGCTGGCCGGTCGGCCGGAGATATTTATATTCGGCTTCGTCCCGCGCGGCGATCGAGGGAAAATCCTGGATCTGGTTGTGGACGATCAATTCCGGCCGGAAATGCATCACCAGCGACGTTTCGAGATCGCCAGCATGGATGCCGTGGCGTCGCTCGATATCCGAGTAGAGGCCGTCGGGCGCGCCGAACCGCGTCCAGCTCGTCTTCACCGCCAGCATATCGGCACGGACGCGCAGCTCACGGGCGACGATATCCATAATCGACTCGTTGCCGCCGTGCGAGTTGATGAAGACGATCTTCTTGATGCCTGTGCGGGCAACGGAGAGGCCAAGCTCCATCCAGGCTTCGATCTGGACTGAGGCGGGGAGGGTGACTGTGCCCTTCTGCCAGAGATGCTCATTGGATTTGCCTACCGACTGGATCGGCAGGATGCGGATATCGAGATCGGCCGGCGCCTGCTCGGCGAGGAGATTGAGGCAGCCCTGATTGAGAATGGTGTCGGTGCCGACAGGCAGATGTGGCCCGTGCTGTTCGACCGCGGCAATCGGCAGGATCGCGATGGTCTTTTTGGGGTCGATGTTCTGGAAATCGGGGGCGGCGAACTCGGTCCACCAGATCTTGCGGTTGGGCATGGCTTGGTCTCGTTGGAAGGAGGCTATGCGGCGGCGATGGCTTCGATTTCGACCACGAATTCGGGCCGGGCGAAGCCCGATACGATCATCAGCGTTGAGGCAGGGAGCGGCGCCGAAAACAAGCCGTTGCGCACTGCCATATAAGCAGCGAGGTGCTCGCGCCCCGACACATAGGCGTTGATGCGAATGATGTGTTCAAGCCCCATCCCGGCCTCCCGCAGGATCGCGGCGATGTTGTCGAAGCAGAGCTTCGCCTGGCCGCCGCAATCGGCCGGAATCGAACCGTCCTTAGCGATGCCGAGCTGGCCCGAGCAGAAGACCAGCCGCTGACCGGCGGGAATTTCGACCCCGTGGCTATAGGGTGCGAAAGGCGGGTGAATGTCGGTAGGGGTGAGGGGTGCGTGCATGATGAGCGAACCTTAAGCCGCGACTGGCTCGTAAGGATAGTGCCGTCGCGGCAATGGCTTCAGATTGAAATGTCAACGATCGACATGAGGCCAAAAGCGAGGCCAATAAGAGCGATGAAGCCGCCGCTGATCACTTCGCCGTACCGCTCGAACGGCCCGAGGTTAACGCGCTGCAGGCCAGACGCTGAATAGACCGACAGCACCACATAAGTCGCAATCGTGCTTGCCGCGAAGGCGAGGCTCATCAAGACGATGAGTCCGATGCCGTAGCGCGAGGCGGCGAAAAACGCCGGAATTCCTTCGACCATCGGCGATGAGCCGAGAACCAGCAGCAGCGCTGTCCGGCCGGTCGTGCGGTGCGTGTGTTCGTGGAACGGCGGATCGAGCGCAAGGCCGGAGGTCACGGCATGGGCCGTCGCGGCCGAATGGTCATGCCAATGCAGGTGCGGAACACCCGAGCCGTGGCGATGAAGGTGCAGATGCCGCTCTGTTACGGCGATGCCTCGTGCCGGGGCATAGAGTGGGTCACGGTCCCAGGCATTGGCGTGAGTGTGCCCGGCATGGTCACCATGATGGTCGTGATGGTAACCGTGCGTCCCGGCGGCGCCGTGATGATGAGGGTGGCCGTGATCATGCCCATGATGCGCGTCTGCCGATCCGCCATGCAGCTCGCGCCACGCCCCGATGGCGATCCAGCCGCCGAAGCCGATCAACGCAAGGCTGGCCAAGGTGTCGACGGTCTGGCCGAACCGCTGCGCCGCGGCCGCGCCGATGAACCAGACCGCGATGCCGAAGGCGAGGGTGGTCAGCACGTGACCCACGCCAGCGCGGAAGGCCGCCCAACCTGTCTCGGACTTCGACCAGCCGCGCTGCCGTGCGAGCAACGCGATAGGTGCCCAATGGTCCGGAACCAAGGTGTGGAGGACACCGACGGCGATCACGCCGGCGAGCAGAAGAAGTTCGGAGCCGTTGAGCATAGGACGTTCCTGGATCGGAGCGGGAGAAGCCTAACGCATCTCGCGCACATTCGTGTGGCGCCTTTTCGCCGCGGCCAGCTTCAGCTTGTGCCCACCGCTTGGCCAAGTCGCTGCAAAGAAAATCCCCAAAGCATATTGCAACGCCCAAAATATAGGCAAAACGTTGCGAGGCTCAAAAATGTGCTTTTCTTTTGCCGCGCGGCGCGGAACATTGCGGCCAATGTCCGACAAAGAGCAAGGGCATGTCGCATCCGGGCGAGCTGAATCGTCTGGAGCGTCAACAGGGATTTCGTGTTCAAGGGGAACGAACGCTATGAACCATCTTACCCGGATCGCCGTGGCGGCCGCAGCGTTGCTGGGCGCTGCCGCGCCGGCTTTCGCCGATGATCTCACCAAGGTTTCGTTCGGCACCAACTGGCTGGCCGAGGCCGAGCATGGCGGCTTCTATCAGTCCC
>Ga0207671_10000099_pt1 | contig 132378 bp, 127 predicted proteins | sample KBSC24metaG_FD_184352 | JGI IMG/M metagenome (GOLD analysis project Ga0207671, IMG submission 184352) | Corn rhizosphere microbial communities from Kellogg Biological Station, Michigan, USA - KBS C2-4 metaG (SPAdes) (version 2) | ecosystem: Host-associated > Plants > Roots > Rhizosphere >...
CGGAATTTTCACCTGCTCGATAGCTATTTCGGCATCATCATCGGCCACTCGACCTTCGCCATCCCTTTCGCCGTCTGGATGCTGACCAGCTACATGAACGGCATTCCGCGCGAGGTGGACGAGGCCGCGATGATGGATGGCGCGACGCGCCTCCAAACCATCCGCCTGGTCATCCTGCCCCTGCTCATGCCGGGTATCGTGACGACGGCGATCTACATCTTCGTCACCTCCTGGAACGAATACCTCTTCGCCATGATGTTGTCGGGCGACCATGTGCGCACGGTCACGGTTGCCCTCCAGCTCTTCATCGGTGAATTCACGGTGCAATGGGGCCTGCTCACAGCCGGCGGCACGCTGGTTGCGATCCCCGTCACCATCCTTTTCCTCATCGTACAAAGACGGCTGGTGGGCGGACTCACGGCCGGAGCAGTGAAAGCATGAAACAGAACCCTATCGGTATTATCTCCATGTTCTACGCGCGCCCTTTTACGCGTGAGCATCTTGCGCTTTTCCCGCGGATCAAGGCGGCGGGTTGCGATTTCATCGAATTGCTGGTGCCCGAGCCGGGAGAGCTCGATCTCGCCGAAGCCCGCCTGGCGCTTGCCGACAATGGCCTCGGGGTGCTGCTCGCAGCGCGGGTGAATTTGACCCGCGACCTCGCCAGCGCCGATGTGGAAGCGTATCGGGCCGGGGTAAAATATCTCGAAAGCTGTGTCGAAACCGCCTCGACGCTCGGCGCCCCGATCGTCGGTGGGCCGCTTTATGGCGCGCCGCTGGTTTTCGCAGGCCGCGCACCGGCACCCGTTGCCGAAGACGAGCGCAGGCGTCGGATCGACCAGATCGTTCAGGGCCTCAAGCAGGCGGGGGCCGCAGCGTACCAGGCCGGCGTCAAGTTCGCCGTCGAGTCGCTGAACCGCTTCGAGACGGACATCGCCAATACCACCGGCCACGCGCTGGCACTGGCCGACGCGGTAGGCTCGCCCGCCGTAGGGGTGATGCTCGACACCTTCCATATGAACGTGGAGGATTTCTCCATTCCGGACTCGATCCGTCGCGCCGCCCGGCATCTCGTCCATTTCCAGGCGAATGAAAACAATCGTGGCTTTGTTGGCGCCGGCCATATCGATTGGCCCGAGGTGGCCCGGGCCCTTGTCGCGGTCGGCTATGACGGGCCGATTACGCTTGAGCCCTTCCGCCGCGACGATGAGCGGCCGGGTGTGCCGCTGGCGCAATGGCGAGCCCCGCAACGCAGCGAGGATACTGAATTGAAGGCCTCGGTCGACTATCTGCGGGCAGCACTCGTGTTCGCCGGGAGAGAGAATTGACCAAGCTTCGTATCGGCTGGATTGGCTGCGGCACGCACGCCAACGAAATGCTGCTGCCCCAACTCACGCGCTTCGATACGGCGATCGCAGCACTCTGCGATGTCGACCCCAGCCGGCTCAATGCGACAGGTGATCGCTTTGGCATCGCACCAGCGAACCGCCTGAGCGACTGGCGTGCGCTGCTCGCCCGTGCCGACATCGATGCGATCGGCGTCGCCGCCGGCCCCAAGGTGCATTTCGAGGTGGCGATGGCGGCCGTCGCGCGGCGGCTGCCGATCTTCATTGAAAAGCCCCCGGCCGCGACGGCGGCGGAGGCGGAGCAGTTGGCCGAGGCCGCAGAAACCGCCGGAGTACCTGTGGTGCTCGGCTTCATGAAGCGCTATTCGACAGCGAACCGGATCGCGACAAATGTGGTCCGCGGTCCGCAATTCGGAATACCCGCCTCATTCCTCGGCGAGTATATGACCGCGCCGACATATTTCACCGGCAACCCAGATTACACCGGGTTTTATCTGCATCATTGCGTGCACTATTTCGATCTTGTGCCGCACCTGATGGGCGAGGTTCAAAGCGTCTCTTCGCGCCGCCATGAGCTGGCGCCGGGAAAGCTTCTGCTGCATGTCGATTTCCGTTTCCGCTCCGGCGGCATCGGCACGCTGGTGCTTGGCACGCATCAATCGCGCGGTACGCCGATGGAATGGTGGCAGGTGATGGCCGACCACCAGCGGGTCGAGGTGCGCAATGTACATGAAGTCCGCTACTATCGCGCCCCGCCGTTCAAGGTCGCCGATCCCAAGGCGAACCTGCTGCCGGACCAGGATACACTGGTGTGGGAACCCAACCTTACGGTCGCGGCAAACGAAGACCACAAAGGCTATTACGCCATCTTCGCCGATTTCCTCGCGGCCGCCCGTGGAGAGCATGTCGATGCCCCCGATGCCGCCGCCGGCGCCCGCGCCATGCGCCTCATGGAGACGGCAATCTCCTCAGGCGCCTAGAGCGACGGAAGCTGCTGATGGCTTAGTTCGACCTTGGACAATGAGATCCGCCGTCCAGGCGGCGCGTCGCGCGGTGTGTAAAAATGAAAAAACCCGCCGAGGCGGGCCGAAATTTCAACTTGCCGAGAAATTGGTTGCGGGGACAGGATTTGAACCTGTGACCTTCAGGTTATGAGCCTGACGAGCTACCGGGCTGCTCCACCCCGCGCCAACCATTTTAGGCTTTAGCGTCTAAAGTCTCGCGGCCATCACCGCAACGCTGGCGCCTATATAGGGAGGTCGGCGGCACTACTCAAGCGCAAAACGACCGGACTGCGACAGTTTCTTGACGGCTGGGAAGCCGGTTTCAATCCAGCGGCCGAAACCCCAACGTTCGCCGCGGTCACGGAAATATGACATTGACAATCAACTATGCGCTGCGCTTAGGGTGGCCTCGTTGGACGGCCGTTTTGGGGCGTCCCCGACCTGGCCTAAGCCGATGCTCGTCTGCCACTGCAACATCATCACGGATCGCGATATCGAGGCGGTTATTACCGGCTTTCTCGACGAGGATCCCTGGCAGCTCATTGTGCCGGCCAAGGTCTACCACGAGCTCGACAAGCGCGGCGTCTGCTGTGGCTGTTTCCCGAATGTGGTGGACATCATTATCCGCGTGACCGAAAACTATCACCTGAGACACGGTGTCGATGATGCGGCGCTGCTCGATATGCGCCGCCGTCTCGATACGATGAAGAAACGTCACAGGAGGATTGCCGGTGAAGGGCGAAGCACGGGTCATCGAAAAGCTCAACGAAGCGCTGTTTCTGGAGCTCGGGGCGGTTAATCAGTACTGGGTGCATTACCGGCTGCTGGAGGATTGGGGCTTTACCAAGCTCGCCGCCAAGGAACGCGCTGAGTCGATCGAAGAGATGCACCACGCCGACCGGCTGATTGAGCGCATCATTTTTCTTGAAGGCCATCCTAACGCTCAGCGGGTAGCGCCGCTTAAGATCGGTCAGAACATCAAGGAAGTGCTCGAGGCAGATCTTGCCGGCGAATACGAGGCGCAGAAGACCTATACGGTGTCGCGCGAACTGTGCGCGGGCTCCGCGACTACGTCAGCAAAGAACTGTTCGACGAGCTGCTGAAAGACGAGGAAAGCCATATCAATTTCCTCGAAGCTCAGCTTCGCTTGCTCGATACGATCGGAGTCGAAAAGTACGGCCAGCTCAATGCCGGGCCGGCCAGCGACCAGATCGGGTGAACGGACGCCGCGCTCTGTTGCGCCACTACTGGAAGCCCGCCACCCGCTTGGGCTGATAGGGCGCCTCGAGGCTGGCGATTTCGTCTTTGGTGAGCACGAGATCGACCGCGGCAATGGCGTCGTCGAGATGGCTGGGCTTGGTTGCGCCAATGATCGGGGCGGTCACGACTGATTTCTGCAGTACCCAGGCCGTCGCGATCTGCGCTCTCGTTACGCCACGCTTTTCGGCCACCTGCGCCACGGCTTCGACAATCGCCTGGTCGGCCGCGTCGTCTTTGTAGAGCGTCTTGCCGAATTCGTCCGTATCGCTGCGGGCGGTCTCGGTGCCCCAGGGGCGCGTCAGCCGGCCGCGCGCCAGCGGGCTCCAGGGGATAACGCCAATGCCTTCGGCGGCGCAGAGCGGCAGCATTTCCCGCTCTTCCTCGCGATAGATCAGATTGACGTAGTCCTGCATCGATACGAACTTTGCCCAGCCATGCTTTTCGCTGGTGGCGAGGGCCTTCGCGAACTGCCAGGCGTACATCGAGGAGGCGCCGATGTAGCGGGCCTTACCGGCCTTCACCACATCGTTGAGCGCCTCGAGCGTTTCCTCGATCGGAGTTTTGTAGTCCCAGCGGTGGATCTGATAGAGGTCGACGTAGTCGGTGCCAACCCGGCGCAGCGAGTTGTCGATTTCGCTCAGGATCGCCTTGCGGCTGAGGCCCGCGCCGTTGGGGCCGTCGTGCATTTTGCCATGCACTTTGGTGGCCAGCACCCACTGGTCGCGCGGCGCCAGCTCCTTCAGCACCTTGCCGGTGATTTCCTCGCTTGAGCCGGCGGAATAGACGTTGGCTGTGTCGTAGAAATTGATCCCCGCTTCCCAGGCTTTGCGAATGATCGGCCGGCTATCCGCCTCCGGCAGCGACCATTCGTGATTACCCCGCTTCGGATCGCCGAAGGACATGCAGCCGATGCAGATGCGGGAGACTTCGAGCCCGGTTTTGCCGAGGCGAGCGTATTTCATTTTGGGCCTCCGGGAGCGAGAACAGTCGACGTGCCGGCCCTTAGAAGCCGGTGACGATACGCGCCCGGTAAGGCGCTTCCATCGCCTTGATGTCCTCCGGCGAGAGCTTGACGTCAAGCGCCGCGATCGCATCGTCGAGGTGCTTCATCTTGTTGACGCCAACGATGGGGGACGTGATGCCGTCCTTCTGCAGCACCCAGGCCAGGGCCAGCTGCGCCATCGGAATGCCGCGGGCCTTGCTCAGGGCCTCGACGGCATCGACGACCTCGTGCTCGTTGACGTCTGGGTTGTTGTACATCGATTTGTTGTGACGGTCGGTGGTGTTGCGCTTGGTCGGCTCGCCCCAGGGCCGAGTCAGCCGGCCGCCACCAAGCGGGCTCCAGGGGATCACCGCTACGCCGAAAGCTCGACAGAGCGGCAGCATTTCGCGCTCTTCCTCGCGATAGGTCAGGCTCACCTGATCCTGCATGGAGACGAATTTCGTCCAGCCATTGAGCTCGGCCGCATGCTGATAGCGCAGGAACTGCCAGGCAAACATCGAGGAAGCGCCGATGTAACGGGCCTTGCCGGCCTTCACCACGTCGTGGAGGGCTTCCATCGTCTCCTCTGCCGGGGCGAAGGGATCATGGCGATGAATCTGGTAGAGGTCGACATAATCGACGCCTAGCCGCTGCAGGCTGCCATCGATCTCGCTCATGATCTGCTTGCGGTTGAGGCCTATGCCATTGGGGGCGGTTCGGTTGCGGCCGAAGAACAGTTTTGTTGCGAGCACGTACTCTTCCCGCGAGCCCAATTCCTTGAGCATGGCGCCGGTGATCACCTCGCTGGTGCCGTCGGCATAGACGTTGGCGGTGTCGTAGAAATTGATGCCGGCTTCCCACGCTTTGCGGAACAGTGGGCGGGCCTCATCGGCGCCGAGAATCCAGGGCCGCTCTTCCAATTCGGTGCCGAACGACATGCAGCCGAAGCAGAGGCGCGACACCTCGAGACCGGTTTTTCCCAAGCGTGTGTAGTACATGGCAACGCCTCCTCAGCGAGCGAACAGAAGTAACGATCTGGTGAATTAGTGTTGGAAACTAGGCTGGGAGAGTCGTCAGCGTCAATGCCTCCGGCCTGGCAAAATGCCGCAGCGCCTACTCGTTACGGCGCCCACCGCCGATCGGTTCCATCAGGGAGTCTAGCTTGGCGATGACATCCTGCATCTGCTGCTGGTTTTCGCCGCCCGGAACGATGGGCGGTGCCACCCGGGCAACGCCGCCGGGGAAGGCGCCGAAGCGTTGAAAGAAGGTGACGATGTCATCGAGCACCGGCGCACGCCAGCGCCACATCGCGCCGAGGGCGAAGACCGGTTCCATGTGCCCAAACCCATCGTAATATTTCTCGGTGACCCAGTCGCCGGCTGCGCGGAGCTTATTGGCCATCGTCTGGGTATTTTGCACGCGAACGATTGGGTCGTGGGTGCCCGAGGCCAGGAACATCGGCGGATCGTCTGACGTGACGAGGTTGACGGGCTGGGTCCCTTCCGGGCTGGCGGCGCTGCCAAAACTGTTTTGCACCTCGCCATATTCGAAGGGGTAGAAATCGTAAGGGCCCGACAAGGCGGCGACACCCCGGATGGTCATCGTCACGCCGTAGTCGTGGAGGAATGAGCCATCGACGGCGAGCATCACGGCGTTGTAGGCGCCGGCGGAATGGCCGGCGACAAACAGACGGTCGGTGTCGCCGCCATAGGTGCCGATATTGTCCTGCACCCAGCGCAGGGCCTGCGCATTGTCTTCGAGGAAGTCCGGGTATTTGACTTCCGGGTAGAGCCGGTAGTCGGCGATCACCACCACAAACCCGCGCGAGGCGAAGGCATTGCCGACGAACTGATAGTCGCCCCGGTCGCCGTGGTCCCAGCCACCGCCATAGATGAAGAACAGCACGGGCGCTTTGCCCTTGAGGTCTTTTGGCACGTAGACGTCGAGCTTCTTGCGCGGCCCGTCGGCGTAAGCGACGCCATCGCCGGCCTTGGTCGCGCCGCTATCCATTGCTGGGCCGACGTTGAATGGGTCCATGATGCCGAGCGCCAGGGCATTCGCGGGCGCCAGGACGGCAAAGGCGAGAAGCAGCGCGATCACCCGAAGGGCGGCGAAGAGGGAGAAACGGGTCATAGGGTCAGTCCAGAATGGGCGGGCCGGACTTCGGTTGCACAACAACCGGATGATATTGTGACGAATTTTGGGGATTCATGCGTCGGGCCATGGCACGACGGTGATCTCCGGCCACACCGATTTCGCTCTTGCCCCTTTGGCCTCATGCGCGGGCCGGTTGTTCAGCACTGGATTCGGCACGATCCGGAGAGAAAAAACGTCGTCGAGGCCGAACGGGGCCAAAATGGTGAGGTGATCATCCGCCTCGAGCCGCAATGCAACGGAGTGGGTCTTCGAGGCGTAGCGGGTCAGCATCTCGGCCGACGATTTGAGCGGCGTGAAAGGCTGCCCGAATTTTTGAGGAAACCACAGATGGACGCGCGCCTGGTTTCTGACCTGCACCGGCAGGGGCGAGCCGACGAAACGCTCCGCCAGTTGTTTGATGACGCGGTCTTCGGCCTCATAGCTCAAGTCTGATTCATCGAAATAGAACACGTCGATATCGTTGATGCCGGTCAATGGCGGCCGTGCGGTAAGTTCGTTCCACACCCGGTTGTAGATGGCGCCGGCGACCAGCAGCCAATCCGGCAAGTCTATGTCGCGCAGCTCCCTGAGCACTGACATCAGCAAGGGATCGGCGCGAACGATGGTTTCGAGCGCGGCGCGCTGCTCGGCTTCGGGCAATCCGGAATATCTGAGGTGCGACATCAGGGGAGATTATGCGAGTCGATCTGTGGCCGGAACCGACTCTTGTTGCGTCAGGCACCAGCGCGTCCACATTTCGCGCAGCGCGGCCTCGAGATTGTGCGCAAAACGCGGCGCGTCGCAAAGCGGGGACGCAGCCATCTGCGGGCGGAGGCCGGCGCGAAGCGCGGCGAGCCCGTGCAAGTCGCTTGCCGCTGAGACGGCCCTCGCGACGAAGTCTTCGTCGCTCGCGGCGATCCAATCGGGCAAGCCGACGCTATTGAGGATGCTTTCCCCGACGCGGGCGATAAACCGGTCGCCGATTGGCGTCAGGACCGGCACGCCCATCCAGAGCGCCTCGCAGGTCGTGGTGGTGCCGTTATAGGGGAAAGGATCGAGTCCGATATCGATCCGTCCATAGGTGCCGAGATGTCCGCCGGAATCCTTGACGAAGCCCAAAAGGTCGACGCGCGACAGGTCGGCGCCCGCGGCGACGAGTTCGCGCCGGATGCCATCGGCGACGTCAGTCTTGTCGAGCGGCTTGTTCTTGATGACGAGGCGGCTCTGGGGCACTGCCTCGAGCACCCGTGCCCAAAGTTTCAGGGTCGCGGGATTGATCTTGTTCAGGTTGTTGAAGCTGCCGAACGTCACAAATTCGTTGGCGAGGGCCGGCAGCGGCGTGACGTCCGGCGCATCGGCGGGCGGGCCGAAGCAAAGATAGCTGTCGGGCATCCGCCAGACTGACTCGGTGAACTGGTCTTCTGAGCCGGGCGGCGCCACGAACCGATCGGCAATGATGTAGTCCATGGTCTCGATTCCGGTGGTGCCGGAATAGCCGAGCCAGGTCGCGGTGACGGGCGCAGGTTTGCGCGCGAAGACCAGTAGCCGGTTGCCGCCGGTGTGTCCCGAAAGATCGATCAGGATATCGATGCCGTCGGCGAGGATGGCCGCTTCGAGCTGGTCGCCGGTGCGGAACGCTACCGGTCGCCAGTGATCGACGATGGTCTTGAACCTCGCCGTCACTTCGTCGCTGTGCGAGCCGGTCGAATAAGCAAAAAGCTCGAGATTTTCGCGGGCGAGCGCGGCTACTACGCTTTCGAGGAATTTGGCGACCGGGTGATCGCGAAAATCGGCGGAGACGAGGCCGATCCTGAGGCGCTTTTGCGGATCGGCCGCGTTATGCAGGGTGCTGCGCACGGGGGTTCGACGCGCCACCGAGTCACCGTAAGCGCGGGCGTCGCTGGCAATCTCCTCGGGCGTCGTGGTTGCACGGTAGTTCGACGCAAACATGAGAGCGGCCCTGATCGCCCGCTGATCCTCCGCCTGGGGCAATGCAGCGCGCCATTCGGCTTCCGCTGCTTCGATCCGGCCTGCCGCCAACAGGGCGGCGCCGAGGGCCATTTGAATATCGGCATCGTCGGGTTGCAAGGCTGCAGCCCGGCGAAAGCTGTCGGCCGCCCGTTCGAACGTCGATAGGTCGTAAAGCACCCTGCCGAGGGCGAGGTGGGCCGTGGCGTCGTCGGCGTTACCAGCAATGGCTGCTTCGAGCGCTGCTGCGGCATCACGATGTCGGCCGAGGCCGGCAAGCACATTGCCGAGATTGCGGTAAGCGATCGGATCGGGCTTGATTTGCACCGCCTTGCGGAAACTCTCGGCGGCCTCTTCGAGCTGGCCGAGCTCCATCTGCACGCCGCCCAGCGTATGCTGTGCGGCGGCACTCATTGGCCGGAGCAGCACCGCCTGCCGGGCGGCTTCCAGCGCCTCATCCAGGCGGCCGGTGGACGCGAGCGCGTGCGCGAGGTAGCTCTGCGCGTTGGCATAGTCTGGCTTCTGAGCGATGGCCCGGCGATAGCTTTCGATGGCTTCGTTGCGCCGGCCGAGCTCTACAAGCGCCAAGCCCAGATTGGCGTGGGCCTCCGCATAATTCGGATCGAGGGACAGGGCCGTTTCCTGGGCGGCAATCGCTTCGTCGGCGCGGCCAAGGCCAAGCAGCGCCACGCCACGGTTGGAGTGGACCAGGGCCAGGCCGGGGTCGATTGCAAGCGCGCGGTCGTAGTTCGCGATGGCCTCATCCAGCCTGCCCAGTTCCTTGAGGACTACGCCGAGATTGGTGCGGTAGATGGCATTGTCCGGCTCGCTAGCCACGGCCTTCCCGATCAACTCTGCCGCCTGCACGTTGCCGCCGCTCTGGTGCCAGATCAGGCCGAGGAGATGGTTGGCCTCCGCGTGATCAGGATCGGCCGTGAGGACGCGGCTGTATCCCTCGCTTGCCTCCTTGAGACGGCCGCGCTGATGCAATTGCAGGGCGCGGGCCACCGCCTGGTCGAGCATTGCCGGGGACACACCAGTCCCAGCGCCCTTCGCCTGATCGGGCGGCGAAAAGCTGATTTCTAGTTTGGCCAAGCTCGAAACGATCCTTCGGTCTGTCGCATCAATTCAACTGCCGAAGATAATAGCGGCTATTTTGGCAGCGGGGAAATGTCTCTGCCCCGCTGCGTAACGTCAGGCCGCGTAGTCGGCGGCGATGGTCTCATCGGCCGGCGTGCGCTTGGCCATGCTATTGAACACCGGCGTCAGCACTGCTGCGACGACGAGGTTGAGGATCAGGCCGTAGAACGCCGCGTAGCCGGGGATGGTGAAGCCGCCGAGCGACAGCGGGAAGGTCGAAACGAGATTGACCGAGAACGCCATCCATGTCCCAGCGACAATACCGACCAGCCAGCCAATGAGCAGCGCCCAGTCGTTGAACCAGCGTGTGTAGACGCCCAGCATCACGGCCGGCAGGGTCTGGATGATCCAGACGCCGCCAAGGAGCTGGAGCTGCACGGCATAAGTCGGGGCGAGGAACAGGATGAACACCAGCGCGCCGAGCTTGACGATCAGCGACACCCATTTGGCCATCTGCGCCTCCTGCTTGTCGGAGGGGTTCTTGTTGATGAATTCGCGATGGATGTTGCGCGTATAGAGGTTGGCTGCGGCGATCGACATGATGGCGGCCGGTACCAATGCGCCGATGCCGATGGCCGCAAAGGCAATGCCGACGAACCATGACGGGAAGCTGTGGATGAACAGCGCCGGCACGGCAAAGCTCGCGCCGTATTGCTTGAAGCCGGCGGCGAACTCGGGAAGCGTTGCGACACCGGCGGCAATGGCGAAGAGGCCGAGCAGCGTCAAGAGGCCGAGCATGAACGAATAGCCGGGCAGGAGTGCGGCGTTCCGGCGGATCGCGCCGCCGCTGCTGGCACTTAAAATACCGGTCAGCGAGTGGGGGTAGAGGAACAATGCCAAGGCCGAGCCGAGCGCCAGCGTCGCATAGTTGCTGAACGAGCCGGTGGAATTCGGCGGGGGCGCCGCGAGCAGCACCTTAGTCGCCGGAATTGCCGCAAAGATTTTGTCGAAACCGCCGAGCTGCATCGGGATGATGATCACGGCAGCGATGGCGGTGATGTAGATCAGGATGTCTTTTACGATAGCGATCGAAGCTGGCGCACGAAGCCCGCTCGAATAGGTGAATGCCGCGAGGATCAGGAACGCGATGATCAGAGGCACGTCGCCGATCCAGCCGGAACCGCCGATACCGAGGCCGCCGACGACCACCTGAATGCCGACGAGCTGGAGCGCGATATAGGGCAGGGTCGCGACGATGCCGGTCACCGAAATCGCCAGCGCCAGCCAGCGATTGCCAAAGCGGCCGCGGACGAAATCGCCGGCGGTGATGTAGCCGTGCTTCTTGCAGACGTGCCAGAGCCGGGGGAAGACCAGGAACAGGATCGGGTAGATCAGGATCGTGTACGGCACGGCATAGAACGCGACGGCGCCGGCGCCAAAAGCCAGGGCGGGTACGGCGATGAACGTATAGGCGGTGTAGAGGTCGCCACCGATCAGGAACCATGAAACCATGGTGCCGAAGCGGCGGCCGCCCAGGCCCCATTCATGCAACTGGTCGAGGTCGCCGCGGCGCCATCGGGCGGCCCAGAAGCCGAGCCAGGTGATGAACAGGAACAGCACGACAAAGATGGTCGTCGCGACCCAATCGATATTCTGCATTCTTTCGCTCTCCCCCGACAGCGAGTGTAATTAATCGGTGCCCAGTTTTTCCCGCGTGGCGAAATAGACGATGGCGGTCAGCACGGCGCCGATAACGACGACCAGCAACTGGTACCAGTAGAAGAACGGGATGCCGATCAGCGACGGCTCGACACTGTTGTAGAGCGGCGGCCAGAGGATCAGCACGAACTCGATCACGAAGAGCAGGTACCACCAGCTCCACCCGCCACCTGCTTTGGTCCCGTTGGCCATCGTTCCCTCCCGCGTGCCGCGTCTCCCTGCCGCAAGATTGTCACCATTGCCGCGTGAGCGCAAACGGCACCGGCCGTTCATCCACCGGCGGAAAATGCCTTCCCAACTTTTTTCGGCGGCATGTCGAATCCGGCGCCGCTGGCTCGTCTTGCTCATGTAACCGAATGACGAACGGATGATGAGAATGACGACGAGTGCTATCCAAAATGCCATCGAAACCCTCAGCACCGGGCTCGACGGCCGGCTGATCCTCCCGGCCGATGCGGACTACGACAAGGCGCGCGTGGTCTTCGTCGGTGGCGTCGACAAACGGCCCGGCGCCATCGTGCGGGTGAAAAGCGCCGGCGATATTCAGCGCACAATAAACGCCGCCCGTGACAACGGGATCGAGCTCGCCATCAGGAGCGGCGGCCATTCCAGCGCCGGCCATTCGACCACCGAGGGCGGCATCGTCCTAGATCTGCGTGAGATGAAGGGGATCGCGATCGATGCAGCAGCGCAGACGGCCTGGGTCGAGACCGGCGCCACCGCCAATGAAGTGATCGCGGCAACGGCCGAGCACGGTCTTGTGGTCGGCTTCGGCGACACGGGATCGGTCGGCGTCGGCGGCATTACGCTCGGCGGTGGGGTCGGCTATCTGGCCCGCAAATGGGGCCTCGCCATCGACTCGCTTATCGCGGCCGAAATCGTTACGGCCGACGGACGGTTGCTCACGGTCGATGCGGACACGAACGCGGACCTGTTTTGGGCAATCCGTGGCGGTGGCGGCAACTTTGGCGTCGTGACGCGGCTCAAATTTCAGCTCCACGAGCTGCCCGCCTTCACCGGCGGCCTGATGGTATTGCCGGCGACGGCCGAGACCGTCGCCGGCTTCGTGTGCGCGGCCGTCGAGGCGCCCGAGGAGCTCTCGACGATCTGCAACATCATGCCGGCCCCGCCGCTGCCTTTCCTGCCGGCGGACGTCCACGGCAAGCTTGTCATTTTCGCCATGCTGGCCTTTGCCGGCGAACCTGCGGCCGCGGAGCAGGCGCTGGCGCCGTTCAGAGCGCTCGGACCGCTCGCCGATATGGTGAAGCCGGGGCGCTATGCCCAGATGTTTCCGCCGGAAGACCCCAACATGCACCCAACCGCTGCGGCCCAGACGATGTTCATGAAACGGGTCGACGAGGCCACTGCGAAAACCATTGTCGACACGCTGAAGGGCTCGACCGCCATGTTCTCCGCCGTGCAGTTGCGCGTGCTGGAAGGCGCGGTCGCGCGGGTGCCTGTGGATGCAACTGCCTATGCCCACCGGTCGAGCCCGATCATGGTCAATGTGATGGCGCTCTACACGCCCGCCGACAGGTCGCGGCAGGAGGCATGGGTCGCGGCCTTCGCCGACGCCCTGCAGCAAGATGAGCCGGGCGCCTATGTGAACTTTGTCGGCGCCGAGGGACCGGAGCGGGTGCGTGCCGCCTATCCGGGCAAGACCTGGGAGCGGTTGCAGGCCGCCAAGGCGAAATATGATCCCGGCAATCTGTTCCGGCTCAACCAGAATATCGCGCCGGCGCGGTAAGCCGATACGCGAAGCGGGCCCGCCGGCGTGGGTTGGACATCGCGCCGGCGGGTTCCTATGGTGCCGCCCGTCCTGAGGAGAGCGGCGATCACCGACGTCCCGACCAGTTTTACCGGTGGCGCCGGTTTCATCGATCGGGAAGCGGCTCGCGCGCAGCGCCGATGGCTGCTCACGCGGGTGCTGATCTACGGGGCGCTGGCGATCTTTGCGGCGATTTATGCGTTTCCGGCGCTCATCGTCCTCGCCAATGCCTTCCGGACTTATCCGGAAGTGGCGCGCAACGGCTTTATCGCCTGGCCGCAGAGTTTTTCGTTCGATGCATTCGTGGACGCGTGGACGCGCTACTGCGTCAGCGGCACCTGCAACGGCGTTGCCGGCAATTTCTACAATTCGCTGAAGATTACCGTGCCCGCGACGGTGTTTTCGACGGCGTTCGGCGCCATCAACGGCTACGTGCTGAGCAAGTGGCGGTTTCCGGGGGCCGATATCGTCTTTGGAGCGATGCTGCTCGGCGTCTTCATGCCGGGGCAGGTGACATTGCTGCCCTGGGCCTATGTGATGGGCAAGCTCCATCTCGCGGACTCGATCTATGGTCTGGTGCTGATCCATTCGGTGCAGGGCATCTCGTTCACCACCCTGTTCTGCCGCAATTTTTATGCCGGCATTCCCGACGACCTGATCAAGGCGGCGCAGATCGATGGAGCGGGGTTCTGGCGGATTTTTCAAAAAGTGATCCTGCCGCTGTCGCCGCCGATCCTCATCGTCACCGTCATCTGGCAGTTCACCGGCATCTGGAATGAGTTCCTCTATGGGGTGGTGTTTACCTCCGGCAGCGAACAGCCGATCACGGCGGCGCTGCTTTCGGCAGGTTCAGGCGGGCAAAGCGCTGCGATAATGATCGCCGCGCTGCCACCGCTGCTGATCTATCTCGTCGGCGGCCGGTATTTTGTTCGCGGCCTGACGCAGGGCGCGATCAAGTAGGGGCGCGGCGAAGTCTCTCGCGCGACTGAGATCATTCTGCGGTGCTTGCCGCGAGGTCGCGGCATTGGCGAGGCTCCATCCCGGAGCGGGTAGTCCGCAGTTAGTGAGACAGAGCCTCGCCAACGCGATCGGGGTTGTTGAGCGGTTGGGCTGACAAATGTCCGGCCTTGGCCTAGTCCGGCATGGTCTGCTCACAAAACGCCGCTGCCGGCTTCAAGTGAGCATTGGGGCAGTTGAACAGCAAGCTGCCCCCGAGCATGGATCATTCAGCCGTCGTGATCACGGTCTCCTCCGAACTCCGGACCGCACCGACATGCGACCCACCCGATCTCCCCTCACCAGCTGCTCGTTTGCAACCTCGCTTCGGCGAGGGGATGGGTGGAGTATGCGGCACGCCAGAGGTAGGGGGATAACTTTTGTTTGGTGATGCGGCGGTTGCCGCGTCCTCTCCCGTGTAAACGGGGGAGGGGGACCGCCGGTAGGCGGTGGAGGGGGCGGCCACACCTCCGGCTTCGACGGCCTACCACTGAGTCATTCCCGCGAAAGCGGGAATCTCTGTTGATCGCTGACTCTGCGGTCGCGAGGTAACGGAGATTCCCGCTTTCGCGGGAATGGCGCGGTGGGTTTAAGGAATCGCGGTGCAGTCGGCGATGCCGGGCTGGCCGCCTCTGCGTCAGAACGGATGCATATCCCTGCCTGTGCTCGTCGCCGCCCCCTCCACCAGCCTATGGCTGGTCCCCCTCCCCCGCTAAAGCGGGAGAGGATATCCGCGGCACCTCTCAGCCCGCGGGGCTCGACTGGAATGATTTTGCCTTTGGCAGCGTCAGTGCCCTCGGCATCTAGCGCCGGCTCTGGATATCCCGCCGGATTTTACCTCTGTTCCGACGAATCATGATTGCGCTCGGCTGAATTGCTTGTCAGACATATGTCATACGACAGTTTGACGGAGGTTTGCTCGACAGGCAGATCGGCGCCGTTAGCGGCGCGAGGGGTCCAAAACAAAGATATCCGACAAGCAAAGCATGTCAGGGAGACAGGTGGGAACGAAATGCTCAAGGGACTGAAACTACTCGCAATTGCGACGTTGACGCTGGCGCTGCCCGTCGCTGTCGCGCATGCCGACAGCACGGTCACCGCGCCGGGCGGCACGACCAGCGGCACGTATATGGACTACATGAAGACGGTCTATAACCGCGCCGGCGCGCCGGAAATCACGTCGCTGCCGCTGACCGAATTCGACAACGAATATAAGCTCAACCCGATGGGTGCGGCGAGCTGGACGCAGTCGGCCGACGGCCTGACCTGGACGTTCAAGCTGCAGCCGGGGCTGGTCTGGAGCGACGGCGTGCCGCTCACCGCGGAGGACTATGTCTTCGCGCTGCAGCGCGCCGCCAAGGAAGGCTACGACTTCAACTGGTACTGGTCGTTTGCCGGCGGCATCAAGGGCTGGTCGGATGTGACCGACAAGAAGGCCGATCCCTCGACGCTCGGCATCAAGGCTGTCGACGACACCACGCTCGAAGTCACCACGGACGCGCCGAAATCCTATTTCCCGGGCGTCGCCAGCCTCTGGTATCCGGTGCCCAAGCACGTCGTCGACAAGATCGGCGACGACTACGCGCTCAACGTCAACACGCTGGTTTCGTCCGGCCCGTTCATGGTCAAGGACTGGGAAAAATCCAACAACACCATGACGCTGGTGAAGAGCCCGACCTACAAGGGCCCGTGGCCGGCGCAGATCGACACGCTCGTGCTCGATACGCAGATCGGACCGCCGGAAGTTGGCTTCCCGGCCTTCATGGCAGGCGAGGCTGACTATACCTCGCTCAACACCGGACAGGTGCCGGTGGTGACGCAGCGCTTCCCCGATGCGATCCGCAAGGACGCGGTGTTCGCCGTCTATTACATCGCCTTCGACACCACCATGAAGCCGTTCGACAATGTCGATGTACGCAAGGCCTTCTGGTACGCGATCAACCGCGATGAGCTGACCTCGACGGTGCTCAAGGACGTCGCCGTGCCGGCGAAGTCGATCCTTGCGCCGAGCTATCCGGGCTTCCAGCAGAAGATCGCCGACGAGGCGGTGTTCGATCCGAAGAAGGCCCAGGACGAAATGGCCAAGGCCGGCTATCCGGGCGGCAAGGGCTTCCCGCCGATCGAGATCTGGTATCGCGAACAGGGTGGCTACAACGCCGCCATCGCGGCGCCGACGCTGCAGTACCTCCAGTCGCAGTTCAAGACCGTGCTTGGCATCGACATGGCGATCAAATCCATGCCGACTCCGGATTGGACTGCCGCGCTCAAGAACCGCTCGAACAACCTGTTCCTCGCGCCCTATGAGTACGACTATCTCGATCCGAGCAACTTCTACGACCTGTTCAAGACCGGTGGACGCCACCACTATGCGTTCCCCGACTACGACAAGCTCGTAAATGCCGGCGACGCGGGGTCGGACTGGAACGATCGTCTGGCCAACTACGCCAAGGCCGAGCAGGTGCTGATCGACAACGCCGCGTTGGTGCCGCTGGTCCATCCAGTGACGATCGCCGCGGTATCCGACAAGCTGCAGGGCCCGGGCGTGACGCCGAACTCGAAGGGCTTTACGCCGCTCGATCGTCTGGCTGGGTATCTCTACACCCACATCACCAAGCAATAAGCATTTTGGCGGGCGCCGCGGAGCAATCCGAGGCGCCCGCCAATTTCACTTACCTCTCAGAAGAACGGTTCAATGCGCCTGGTTGAAATCGACGACCTGCATGTCACCTTCAGCCAGCATGATGGGCTCGTCCAAGCCGTGCGCGGCGTGAGTTTTGGGCTCGATTCCGGCGAGAGCCTCGGCATCGTCGGCGAATCCGGCTCCGGCAAATCGGTGACGTGCTCGGCGCTGCTGCGCCTCTTGCGCGAGCCGCCCGCCAAAATCACCGCGAAGACGTTATCGCTCAGCGGTCACGATGTGCTCGCCGCTGACAATCGCGCGATTTCGAGCCTCCGCGGCAAGGTCGCGGCGATGGTGTTTCAGGACCCTATGACCTCGCTCGACCCGGTGTTCACCATCGGGCACCAGATCGGCGAAACCATCCGGGCGCACCGTAAGGTTTCCAAGGACGAGGCGCTCAAACAGGCGATCGACCTGCTGCGCCGCGTCGAGATCAAGAACCCCGAGGAGGTGGTGCGCTATTATCCGCATCAGCTTTCGGGCGGCATGTTGCAGCGCGCGATGATCGCGATGGCGCTCTCATGCGAGCCTGACGTGCTGATTGCCGACGAGCCGACGACGGCGCTCGACGTCACCATCCAGGCGCAGATTTTGCAGCTGATCAAGGACATCCAGGCCGAAACCGGCATGGGCCTCATCATGATCACTCACGACCTCGGTGTCGTCGCCGAAACGGTCGACCGGGTGGTGGTGATGTACGGCGGCAAGGTCATGGAGACCGGTCCGGTCGAGGCGATCTTCGAGGACCCGCTGCACCCTTACACCAAAGCGCTGCTCAACAGCATGCCGGGGCAGGTGGCGGGCAAGCGGCGGCTGGTCGAGATTGCCGGCAGTTCGCCGAACCCCTCGCATCCGCCCTCGGGGTGTCCATTCCATCCGCGCTGTCCGATGGCGGTGCTCGAATGCCGGCAGGTCGTGCCGCCGCTCGAGGCGAAAGCGGCTGGCAGGCAGGCGGCGTGCATTCGCGTCGACGCGAAGGTGGCGGCGTGACGGCCCCGGCGCTTGAGCTTCGGCAGGTGTCGAAGAGCTTTGCCAAGCGCGGCGGTGGTCCGGGCGCGCTCCTGGCTGTCGACCGGGTCAATCTCGTGCTGCCGCGCAACAAGGTCGTGGCGCTGGTCGGGGAATCCGGCTCCGGCAAGACGACGACCGGCCTTCTGGCACTGCGTCTGCTGGCAACCACGGGCGGGCAGATCCTGCTCGATGGGACCGATATTACAAACCTCGGTCCAAAGGAAATGAAGCCGCATCGCAAGCAGATGCAGGTGGTGTTTCAGGACAGCTATGCGTCGCTCGATCCGATGATGACGCTGGGCGAAATCATTGCCGAACCGCTCGGCATCCATGCCATCGGCACGCCGGCCGAACGCCGCGATCAGGCGCGCCGGTGGCTTGAAAAGGTCGGGCTCGATGCGAGCTATGCGACCCGCTACCCGCACGAATTGTCGGGCGGGCAGCGGCAGCGCATTTCGGTGGCGCGGGCGCTGATCCTCGGCGCTTCGGTGCTGGTGGCCGACGAGCCGACTTCGGCGCTCGACGTCTCGGTCAAGGCGCAGATCGTCAATCTGCTGCAGGATCTGCAGGCCGATATAGGCCTCTCGATGTTGTTCATCAGCCACGATCTCAGCGTGGTGCGCTCGCTCGCCGACGAGGTTGTGGTGATGCTGCGCGGGCGGGTCGTCGAGCATGCGCCAACCGACCGTATCTTTGCGGAAGCCAAGCACCCCTACACGCGGGCGCTGCTCGACGCGGTGCCGGTGGTCGATCCCAAGGCGCGCCGGCGGCGCACGTTTCTCACCGCCGACGAGATTGCCGCGCGGACGCCCCGCGTTTCGGCCGCCGATTGCGAGCGGCCGCCGCTCTCCGATACCGCCGACCCGCAGCTCGTGGCGCTGGCCGGCAGCCACTTCGTCGAAGCCATTGTGACGGGGTGATGAAATGCTGAACTTCATCATCCGCCGCACGCTGTCGATGCTGGTGACGTTTGTCGTGGTGTCGGTCGTCATCTTTTTGATGATGCACTCGATCACCGGCGGACCGTTCGACGGCAACGAGATGCCGTTGCCCGACAACATCCGCGCCCGGCTGATGGCGCAGCTCGGCCTCGATCAGCCGCTCTACGTGCAGTACCTCAAATATATGTGGGGCGTGCTGCACTTCGATTTCGGCGTGCCCTATCAGAGCCCCGGCGAGACCGTGATGGGCCTCGTTGCGCATGCGTGGGTGCCGAGCCTGATCCTCGGCGGATCGGGCCTCATCATCGGCGCGCCGATCGGCATTTTGCTCGGCATGACGGCAGCGCTGAACCGCAATTCGTGGATCGACTATGTCGCCTCGGCCATCGCGACGCTCGGCCTTACGATCCCGGTGTTCGTGATCTCGACGCTGCTGATCCTGGTGTTCGCCGTCTGGCTGCAATGGCTGCCGGCGAGCGGCTGGGGCGAGCCGAAACGCTGGGTCCTGCCGATCCTCGCTTATGCGGCGGTGCCGATGGCGAGCTACGCGCGCTATGCCCGCTCGGCGGTGCTCGACACGCTCAACAAGCCGTTCGTCACCGTGTTGCGGGCCAAGGGGCTCAGCGAGCGGAAGATCATTTTCCAGCATGTGCTTAGGAATTCGGCGATCCCTATGGTGACGATCTTTTTGCCGATGTTCGTCGGCATCGCGACCGGCTCGATCTTCGTCGAGGAGATGTTCCGGGTGCCGGGCCTTGGGGCCTATTTCGTGTCGTCCATCGATAAGCGCGACTATCCGCTCGAGATGGCGCTGATGCTGATGATCACCATGCTGTTCTGCATTTCCTACCTCGTCAGCGACATCCTTTACGCGCTGCTCAATCCCCGGATCCGCATCGACGGGAGCGCGCGATGACGGAGATTTCGTCTGCCGGCGTGGCGCTCGCGACGCCCGATCAACCCAAACAGCATAGCCCGCTCTGGTACGCGTGGCGGCGGTTTACCGCCAACAAAGCGGCGGTGGGCGGCGGCATCGTGCTGGTCATCCTGATCCTGATGGCCATTTTCGCGCCGCTGATCGTTACCAGCGGCCCGAACGATCAGGCGTTTTTGACGCAATCGCTGGCGTTTCCGTCGCCACAGCACTGGTTCGGCGTCGACGATCTCGGCCGTGATTTCTTCGCCCGCATCGTTTATGGGGCGCAGGTGTCGCTGGGAATTGGCTTTTCGGCGGCGGTGTGCAGCCTGCTGATTGGGCTGCCACTGGGGGCGATGGCCGGCTATCTCGGCGGCCGCTTTGACTGGATCATCATGCGCATCGTCGAGCTCTTCTCGGTGGTGCCGCCGCTACTCGCCGCATTGCTGCTCGCCAGCGTTACGCGCGGCGGCCTTTGGGCAATCGTTTTGATCGCGGCGCTGTTCGGCTGGAAGGACGTCTGCATCCTCGTCCGTGCCCAGGTAAAAGCCTTCCGCGAAAAAGAGTTCATCATGGCTGCGCAGGCGCTCGGTGCCTCGCCCTGGCACATCATCTTCCGGCACCTTATCCCCAACGCGGTCTCGCCAATTATCGTCGGCTTCGTCCTCGCCATTCCGCTGGCGATGATGCTCGAAGCGAGCCTCAGCTTCCTTGGCATCGGCGTGCAGCCGCCGACGCCAAGCTGGGGCCAGATGATCAATGTCGGCATGAATTTCATGTTCTTTTACTGGCACATGGCGGCGTTCCCCACGCTTGCCCTCGCCATCACCATCCTCTCGGCCTCGCTCCTCGGCGACGGCCTCCGGGATGCCTTCGATCCCACACTCAAAGGCCGCTGATCTTGACCACCAATCTCGCCCAACAATTTCTGCTCGATCCCGATGTCGTGTTCCTCAATCACGGCTCGTTCGGCGCCTGTCCGCGCCCGGTGTTCGAGGATTACCAGCGCTGGCAGCTCAAGCTTGAACGGCAGCCGGTGGAGTTTTTGAGCTCGCAGCGCGAGCTCGGCAATAATCTCAGGACCGTGCGCGAGGCGATGGCCGCCGAATTCGGCACCTCGACCGAAAACATCGCCGCCGTGACCAATGCGACGAGCGGCCTCAACATCGTGGCACAGTCGATTCCGCTCAACGAGGGCGACGAGATCCTGACGACGGATCACGAATATTCGGCACTGGAGAAGACCTGGAAGTTCGTCTGCCGGCGGACCGGCGCGAAAATCGTCGAGGTCGAAGTGCCGCTGCCGCTGACCTCGGCCAAACAGTTTTACGACGCGATCGTCGCCGGGATGACGGACCGCACCAAGGTGCTGTTCCTCAGCCACATCACCTCACCGACGGCGCTGCTCTTCCCGATCGAGGGCGTTATTGTCGAAGCGCGTAAGCGGGGCATCATCAGCGTCATCGACGGGGCGCATACGCCGGGGCACATCCCGCTCAACCTCGATGCGATCGGCGCGGATTTTTACTCCGGCAATTGCCACAAATGGCTGATGTCGCCGAAGGGCTCGGCCTTCGTCCATGCGCGGCCGGAAATGCAGGCGATGCTCGATCCGCTGGTCATCAGCCATGGCTGGACGGTGGACAACAAGGAGCCGGGCGTACGCGGGCCGTTCGGCAATTCGCCGTTCGTCGATGAAGTCGAAATGCAGGGCACGCGCGATCCTTCAGCCTGGCTTGCCGTGCCCGCTGCGATCAATTTCCGGCGCCAGAACGACTGGTGGTCGGTGGCCGCCGACTGCCGGCGTCTGGCACAGGAGACGGCTGGGCGGCTGCGGGCGCTGACCGGCCTCGAGCCGCTGTCGAGCCCGGAATTTTCGGCGCCGCAGATGGTTTCGATGCCGATCCCCGAATGCGATCCGGTGGCGGTGCACGACCTTCTCGTCTCGCGCTACAAAATCGAGATTCCGGTTCTGGCCTGGCGCGGGCACCACATCGTCCGGCTGTCCTGCCAGGGCTACAACCGCCGCGATCAGATGGACCTCTTGATCGACGCGCTGACCGATCTGCTGTCGCTGGGGAAACCGCGGGCGCGGGCGGCCAATGCGTGAAATCCGGGTGGCCAAGCCAGTCATTTCGGGCTGAATCCACCGCCGAAGGGTGATTTTCGCCGCTTTGACTCGCTTGTTTGGCCCGCAAGTCGTTATAGGACCGAATCGAGAGGTGCCGGCCAAGCGTCAAGGCCGTGAGGGAGTAGTCCGATGGACAGAACATCCGGAGCGACGCTGGAGGCCGACCGGCACGGCGCACTCGATTTTCTTGAGCGGATCGAAACCAAGACGCGCGGCCTCGCCGTGCTCGACGCGCTGGCCGACATGATCGAAGGCGCCGGCCTCAAGGTCGGCGACCGCCTGCCCCCCGAAATCACACTGGCCGAGCATCTCGGCGTTGGCCGCTCCACCATCCGTGAGGCGCTGAATCGCTGGGAGGGCCTTGGCCTGATCCGCCGGAAGCGCGGCGCTGGGACTTTTTTGTCGGCGCGCGTGCCGTCGTCGACAGGTCTCGTGCCGCCGCTGATCCGGCTCGAAGGCGAGGCGCTGCTGCGCCTCCTCGAAGTGCGCCGGACGCTCGAAAACGCGGTGGTGCGCAAGGCGGCTGTAAACGCCTCGGCGGAACAGCGACGGGAGATTGCGAGCCTTTGCAAAAAGCTGCTGAGGATCGTCAATTCCGGCAAGGACTGGCACAAGGCGGATGCCGAGTTCCACGGCGCGATCTACGAGGCGTCGGGCAATCCGCTGTTCGGGCAGATTCTCATCAAGCTCGATGATGCGCTGAAACGGTCCGAGGACTCGCCCTTCGGCCGCAAGGAGTTCGGATTGGCATCGTTTCCGCCGCACCAGTTGCTCTGCGACGGGGTGGTCGAGGGTAACCCCGACAAGGCAGCTGAAGGGATCAACCGCGTCATCGACAGCGTCGATGGGGAAATCCGGATGCTGATCGCGGCAGAGCAGGCTTAGACGGGCCCGGACTTGACACCCATATCCTGATCTTCCTTCTCCCCTTGCGGGAGAAGGTGCCCGAAGGGCGGATGAGTGGTGAGCCAAAGACTCTGGAGTTTGGGGCTCACCCCTCATCCGTCTCGGCCTTCAGCCGATCCACCTTCTCCCGCAGGGGAGAAGGGAGGGCGCCTGCGGTATGTCTTACGCCCCGACCTTCGGTGCTGCATCGCGCCGCCACCATTTGCTGCGGACCAGCATGAAAAAGGTCGGCACGAAGAAGATGCCGAGCAGGGTCGCGGCGAACATGCCGCCGAGCACGGCGAAGCCGATGGCGTTCTGCGCGCCCGAACCGGCGCCATTCGCGACCGCAAGCGGTGCGACGCCGAGAATGAAGGCGAGCGACGTCATGATGATGGGGCGGATGCGTAAGCGCGCCGCTTCGAGGATCGAATCCCGGACGCTCTTTCCCTGGTTCTGCAGGTCCTTGGCGAATTCGACCATCAGGATGGCGTTCTTCGCGGCGAGCCCGATGGTGGTCAGCAGGCCGACCTTGAAATAAACGTCGTCGGACTGGCCAAAGACTTTTGCAAAGAGCAAGGCGCCGAAGACGCCGATCGGTACGGCGAGTATCACCGAGAACGGGATCGACCAGCTCTCGTAAAGCGCGGCGAGGCAAAGGAACACCACCAGCAGCGAGATGGCGTAGAGGAACGTCGCCTGCGAGCCCGACAGCCGCTCCTGATAGGAGAGGCCCGACCACGCTGCGCCGTAGCCGCCCGGCAGTTGCGCGACGAGCTTTTCCATCTCGTTCATGGCATCGCCCGAACTGGCATTGGCGCCCTGGGAGCCCTGAATCTGGATCGCGGCCGAGCCATTGAAGCGGGCGAGCGATGGCGCGCCCTTGGTCCACTGGGTCTTCGAGAAGGCGGAGAACGGCACCATCTCGCCGCCGGTGTTCTTGGCGTACCAGCGATCGATGTCGGATGGCTGCATGCGGAAGGGCGCATCGCCCTGCACGTAGACCGGCTTGATCTCGCCGTTCTGGATGAAATCGTTGACGTCGGTGCCGCCAAAGGCGGTGGCAAGGATGGCGTTGGCGGCGCTGAGATCAACGCCGAGGGCGCCCGCCTTCTCCTGATCGATGACCACCTGCAACTGGCTTTGCGTGGTCGCGGCGTTGCCGCGCACGGCCGAAACCAGCGGATCGGCATTAGCGAGTTGGGCGAGCTGGTTGCTCGCCGCGTTGAGTGCGTCGCGGCCGGTGTTGCCGTTATCCTCAAGATACATCGAGAAGCCGTTGGCCTGGCCCAGACCCTGGATCGCCGGCGGAGCGAGGGCGAACACCTGCGCATCGCGAATGCGCTGGAAATAACCGGAGGCGCGCGCCGCGACGGCGGCGGCGGAGAGCCGCTTGTCCTTGCGGTCGGCGAAATCCTTGAGACGCACGAAGGCCATGGCGTTGTTTTCGCCGCTGCCGCCGAAGCCGAAGCCGAGCGTGGTGAAGACGCTGACGACCGCATCCTTCTCATTGTTGAGAAAATAGGCTTCCACCTGATCGACCACGGCCTGCGTACGGGCCGCATTGGCGCCATCCGGGAGCTGGATTTGCGTCAGCAGCACGCCCTGATCTTCGTTCGGCACGAATGAGGAGGGCAGGGCGGTGTAAAGCCACCAGGCGCCGGCGCAGATGACGACAAACACCACGAGCAGCCGCAGCGGCCGCGTGATGAGGTAGCCGACGCTGCCGACATAGCCGGCGGTCCCTCGCTGCACGCCCTTGTTGAACCAGCCGAAGAGCTTTGTGCCGCCCGGTTTGGTCGGCTTGAGGATGAGCGCACAGAGCGCCGGCGTCAGGATGATGGCGACGAGTACCGAAAGCACCATCGCCGAAACGATGGTGATCGAGAACTGCCGGTAGATGACGCCGACGGAGCCGCCGAAGAAGGCCATGGGGATAAAGACCGCGGTCAGCACGAGGGCGACGCCGATCAGCGCGCCGGTGATCTCGCGCATCGATTTTTCCGTGGCTTCGCGTGGCGACAGACCTTCCTCGGTCATGATGCGTTCGACGTTTTCGACAACGACGATGGCGTCGTCGACGAGGAGGCCGATGGCCAAGACCGTCGCGAACATCGTCAGCATGTTGATCGAATAGCCGAGCGCCGAGAGAATGCCGAAGGTGCCGAGCAGCACCACGGGAATGGCGATCATCGGGATAAGGGTGGCGCGCACGTTCTGCAGGAACAGCAGCAGCACGACGAACACCAAAACGATGGCTTCGATAAGCGTCTCGACGACCTTTTCGATCGACTGCTCAACGAAGGGCGTCGTTTCGTAGGAATAGGCGATGGTGACGCCGGTGGGCAGCGAACTGGCGAGACTGTCGAGCGCCGCGTGGACGTTGTTGGCGGTGGTGATGGCGTTGGCGCCGCTGGCGAGTTGCACGCCGAAACCGGCCGCGGGATGGCCGTTGAAGGTCGAGCTCGTGCCGTAGGAGGCAAGGCCGATCTCGACCCGCGAGACGTCGCCGAGCCTGACGGTCGAACCGTCCGCGGCGAATTTGAGAATGACGGCCTTGAACTGGTCGGTGGTCTGGAGCTGACTCTGCGCGGTGACGACGGCTTTGAGCTGCTGGCCCTGGACCGTGGGCGAAGAGCCGATCGAGCCGACCGAAACCTGCGTATTCTGGGCGGTGATCGCGGAGACCACGTCGGCGGTGGTGAGCTGATATTTGACCAGCTTGCTCGGGTCGAGCCAGATACGCATGGCGTAGCCGCCGCCGAACGCCTGAATGGCGCCCACGCCATCGACCTGTTCGATCTTGGTCTGGATCTGGTTGGTCATGATGTCGGAGAGCTGGTCGGACGTGTAGTGACCGTCCTCAGACACGATGTTGCCGACGAGCAGGATCGAGGAGGTCGACCGGGAGACGGTCAGCCCGGCGGTTTGCACCGCATCGGGGAGTTTCCGCTCGACGAGCGCGAGCTTGTTCTGCACCTCGACCTGCGCATAGTTCGCGTCGACCGAGCTCGAGAAGGTCAGCGTGACGCTGGCGGAGCCGGTCGAAGAGCTCGATTCCATGTAGAGCAGACCGTCGAGGCCGGTCATGCCGTTCTCGATGACGGTGGTCACCGAGTTCTCGACCGCGTCGGCGCTGGCGCCGGGATAGCTGGCGCCGATGCGCACGGTGGTCGGGGCGATTTCGGGATATTGCGAGATCGACATCGAATAGATGCCGAGCGCGCCTGCGAGCATCGAGACGATGGCGAGGACGATGGCAAAGATCGGCCGGGCGATGAAAAAGCTCGCCAGCGACCGGGACGGCGCGGCCGGCGGCGGTGCGGAAGTGGTGTCGGTCATGTCACTTGCCCGCGCTGGCGGCGGGAGCAGCGGCAGGCGTCGTGGTGGTCGTGGCTGGGGCGGCAGCCGGAGCCGTAGCCGTAGCAGCCGGAGCCGTCGCAGCGGCTGGAGCCGCGGCCGTACCGCCGGCGGCGGCCATGGTCGCGACGCCGTTGTCGTCGAGCGTCACCGGCACGGGCGTCACGGCCGAGCCGTCGCTGATCTTTTGCAGGCCATCGACGATCACCTGCGCACCGTCGGTTATGCCGGAGGTTACCAGCCAGTCGTTGCCGACATTGCCGTTGGTGGCGAGCACGAGGCTCGCCGCCTTGCCGTCCTTGACGAAGAAGGCGGTGGGCTGGCCGACCGCGTTGAAGGTCACGGCGCGCTGCGGCACGAGGAAAGCGCTCGGATTGGTGCCGAGGTCGATCGTGGCCTGCGCGAACATTCCCGGCAGCACGAGGCGCTTGGGGTTGGGGAACGTGGCGCGGATGGTGAAGGTGCCCGTGGTCTCGCTCACCACGACATTGTAGATCGACAGCGATCCGACATCGGGCAGCACGGTACCGTCCTCAATCGTGAGATGGACCTCGGGGCCGGCCGTGCCCCGGCCGGTGCCCTTGAGCGTGCCGTTCTCGAACTCGGAGCGGATTTTCAGCAGATTGGTGCTGGTTTCGACGAGGTCAACATAGATTGGATCGAGCAGGCGGACCGTCGCGAGGGCAGTCGTCTGGGCAGCGGTAACGAGCGCGCCTTGGGTGACCGCCGAGTCGCTGATGATGCCGGTGATCGGGGCGGCGACCTTGGTCAGGTCTTCGTTGATCTGCGCGGATTTGAGGTTGGCCTGGGCGCTCGCCACATCGGCCTGCGCCTGGATCAGCGTCACCTGCGCGGTCTGGAGGTCGCTCTGCGAGATATTGGCGCTCTTGGCCAGTTGCTGCGAGCGGTCGAGCTGCGCCTGCGCGGCGCTCACCGCCGCTTCCGCCTTCTGCACTGCGGCGGCCTGCACCTGCACGGCGGCCTGATAGGCAGCGTCGTCGATCTCATAGAGCGTATCGCCGGCCTTCACTTCCTGGCCCGGCTTGAAATTGATGCTTTTGATGATGCCGCTCACCTGCGGACGGACGTCGGCGGTCTGGGAAGCATCGGCGCGGCCGGGCAGCTCGACCTTTATCGGCACGGCCTGCGCGTGGAGCGTGACGACGCCGACCTGCACTGCTGGGGCGGCAGCTCCTGCCGGCGGCGCGCTTTGCGCATTGGCAGAGGTCGATAGGGCGGCAGCCAGCAAAATTGCGGGAAAAGCGCAGGAGAACAGCCGGGGGCACGTCATGGGTCGCCTCGGTAATGTTGTTGCCGAAGCAAAATGCGCTACCGGCCCTCAGGTGTCCAGATGGGGGGACAATACGTCGGAAAAGCGTTTACCAAATGACAATCGGGCGCCGAGGTGAGGCTCCTGCTCCCCTCCCCCTTGAGGGGAGGGTGGCGGCAGCCGGGTGGGGGGGCAACAGACTCTTAGCTTGCGGCCCACCCCCGCCCCCAACCCCTCCCCTCAAGGGGGAGGGGAGCGAGGAGCCGCACGCCTTGTTGTTCTAAGGGCACTCAGCCGAAAGGTTTCAGCTTGGCGCGATCGCCGAGGGTCATGCCGAAGCCGGGGGCGTCGGAGATTTTGAGCTTGCCGTTCTGGGGCACCGGCTCATCAGAAAAAATGCCGCCGAAGACCGGCCGGATCGAGCGGCCGTCGGGACTGGCGGCGACGTACTCGCAAATTGCCGAGTTCGGTTGGCTGGCGATGTAGTGGTAGGAATAGGGCCCGCTGCCATGCGGGATGATCGGGATATCGTAGGCCGAGGCGTGGGCGCCGATGCGCAGCAATTCGGTCATGCCGCCAACCCACATGACGTCCGGCTGGAGGATGTCGATGGTGCGTTCCTCGATCAGCCGCCGGAAACCGAAGCGCGTATATTCGTGCTCGCCGGTGGTCCATTTGAGCGTCGGGTGCGCCTGCTTGAGCAACCGAAACCCCTCGATGTCGTCGGGCGGCAGCACCTCTTCCCACCAGTAGATGCCGAGCGGTTTGCAGGCTTCGGCGAGGCGGATGGCGTAGGGCACCGTGAGCGACATGTAGCAGTCGACCATCAGCGGGAAATCCGGACCGACGAGATCGCGCTGGGCAGCGAGATAGGCCACGTTTTTGCGAAGGCCGTCTTCGCCGTCGAAGTGGCTGTGCGGTAGCGGCACCTTAGAACCCCAGAAGCCGAGCGATTTGACTGCGTCGGGGGCAGGGCCGGTGCAATAGAAACTGACTTCGTCGCGGCTTTTGCCGCCGATGAGGTTGTAAACGGGCTCCTGACGGATTTTGCCCAGCAGGTCCCAGAGCGCGAGATCGACGGCGCTGATCGCCATGATCGGCAGGCCCTTACGCCCATAGGGTAGCGAGGCGCGGAACATTTCGTCCCAGATTTTGTTGGTGCTGCGCGCGTCCTCGCCGATGACGAAGCGGCGGAAGTGGTTGTGGATGAGCCAGGCTGCCGGCGCGCCGCCGCTGCCGACGGCAACGCCAACCGTGCCGTCTTTGGCCTCGATCTCGACGACGATAGAGCCCAGCACGGAAATGCCCCAGCTTGTGCGCTTCTCGCGATAGGCGGGGTAGCCAGACATCGGGTTGGCGATGAGGCTGTCGATGAGCCAGTGGCCCTGGGCCTGCTGGAAATAGTCGCCGCCGCTGCCAGTGCCATCGACGAGATAGACGCGCAAATCGGCGATGGTGAAGTCCACGAAAGTCCTCGCTAGCGCTTCGGGAAGGGGATCGGCCGATCCATGACGTCGAGCGTTGTCACGCGGATGTTTTCCACATGCACCGCCATTGCGGCGGCGGCCGCTTCGCTGTCGCGGGCGGCAATCGCAGCCACGATCGCCTCGTGATCGGCGGCGGAGCGTTCGACGACGCCCGGCTGCAGCGAGGCTTTGCGACGCTGTTCGATGGCGAGGCCATAGAGCGAGCGCGACACGCGATCGAGGAAATCGTTGCCCGAGGCGGCGCCGATCAGTTCATGGAACTCGGCATCCATGACGCGGAAACCAAGCGGATCGCCGGTGAGCTTGTAGCCTGTGTCGACCAGTTCCTGCAGCAGGGCGATCTGCTCGGGCGTGGCGTTCTTCGCGGCGTCGGCAGCGATGCCGGTATCGATGATTTCGCGGGCGCGGAAAAGGTTGTCGAGCGAGTAATCCTGTAGTGACAGCGCGAAGGAGAGCGGCGCCATCAGGCGGTTGGGCGTCAGGTCGGTAACGAAGTTGCCGCCGCCCTGCCGGCCCTCGACGATCCCCATCATGGCCATGCCGCGCAGCGCTTCGCGCACGACGGGGCGGGAAACATGCAGGGCCTTCGACAGTTCGTTCTCGCTCGGCAGCTTGTCGCCGGGCGCTATGTTGCCCGAGGCGATCAGCGCCATCAGCCGTTCGGCTACGCGCTCCGAGGCGGAGGGCTTGCCGTCTATCGGTCGAAGCTGGTCAAGCGGATCCATCAAAACCCTCAGTTCTGCGCCCGGACGCGCAGCTGATCGAGCCCGACGGCCAGCAGCAGAACAGCGCCCTTGGTTACGTCCTGCCAGAAGCTCGAGACGTTGAGAAGGGTCAGCCCGTTATTGAGGGTGCCGAGAATGAGCACCGCGAGCAGCGTGCCCCACACCGAGCCGCGGCCGCCGAAGAGGCTGGTGCCGCCCAAAATGATGGCCGCGATGACGGTGAGGAGATAGCCACCGACGGCATTGGGGGCAGCGGCGCCGAGCATCGCGGCGACGATGACGCCGGCCAGCGCCCCGGCAAAACCCGAGCCGACATAGAGTATGATCTGGGTGCGATCGACGGGGATGCCGAGCATACGGCTGGCATCCGGGTTGCCCCCCGAGGCGTAGACATAGCGGCCAAAGGGCGTGAAGGCCAAAATCCACCAGATGACGGCGAAGACTACCAGCATCAGCAGCAGCGGGAAGGGGATGCCGGCGATGCGGCCCGAGCCCAGCCAGTTGAAGCTGTCGATGAGCAGCGGATTGGTGAGCCCGCCCGTCAACACCAGCGACAGGCCGGAAATGATCGACATGGTGCCGAGCGTGACGATGAAGGGGTTCAGCCGTAGGCCGTTGGTCAGGGCGCCATTGGCGCCGCCAATGGCCGAGCCGACGATCAGTGCCAAGACGCAGCTCACCCAGATATCGAGGCCGGCGGCGACGCCCATCGAGACGACGACGCCGGCAAGGCCAGCGACCGCGGCAACCGAAAGATCGAGCCCGCCGGCAATGATCAGCGGCGTGCCGGCCGCCGCCATCAGGCCAATGAATGAGGCGTTGGTGCCGACCGAAATGAGATTGCGGAAGGTCAGGAAGAACGGCGACAGGATCGTGAAGATGACGATGATGATGAGGTAGAAAACCAGCAGCATCACCGTGCCGGCCCAGGGTTTTGCCAGCAGGTCGCGGGTGCGGCGGCTGGAGCTGCCGATGGCCGTTGCCGATGTGGTGCTCTTCAGGTCAGTCATGCTGTTTCCTCAGGCGGCCGCGGATTTCGAGGCCGCGCTCATCAGATGCGCGGCGTCGGTGGGCCGGTCGTAAATTTCGGTCACTCGCCCTTGGGCGAGAACGATGGTGCGGTCGGCGAGGCCCGCGACTTCCTCGGCGTCGGAGGAGATCAGCAGGATGCCGAGGCCCTGATCGGCGAGGCCGCGAATCTGGCGGTAGATTTCCTGCCGCGCGCCGACATCGACGCCGCGCGTCGGCTCTTCGAGGATCAGTACCTTCAGCTCGCCGAGCAGCCAGCGGGCGAGGCAGACCTTTTGCTGGTTGCCGCCCGAGAGCGTGCCGATGGCCTGCTCGGGATCGCGGGCGCGGATGGTGAGGCGGCGAATCCATTCGCCGGTGGTGGCCTGCTCCTTGCGGCGATCGACCGTCCAGCCGCGTGTGAACAGGGGCAGATTGGCGAGCGACATATTTTCGCGCAGCGACAGCATCGAGACGATGCCTTCGCGCTTGCGCTCGGCGGCGACGAGGCCGATGCCGGCGGCGACGGCCGCACCCGGATTGCGGATGGCGTAGGGTTTGCCATCGATTTCCGCGCCGGTGATCGAGGTGCGGGGGACCGCGCCGAATAGCGCACGGCCGACCATTTCGACACCCGAACCGACGAGGCCGTGCATGCCGGTGATCTGGCCGCGGCGGACGCTGAAGTCGATGCCCCGAAGCCAGCCGGGCACGGCAAGGCCGCGGACGGTGACGGTTTCGCCGGCTGTCGCCGTTTCAGCGGCGAAGGGAGGATAGATGTCGCCGACGCGATTGCCGACGATGGCTTCAAGCACGGCGTCGACATCGGTTTCGGCGGTGGTGAAGGTGCCCGCATTGCGACCGTCGCGGAGCACCGCGATGCGGTCGGAGATGGCGAACACCTCCTTGAGGTAATGCGAGATGTAGACGACCGCGACGCCCTCGGCGCCCAGCCGTCGGATGATCGAAAACAGCAATTGCACTTCGGCCTCGGCGAGGGCGGCGGTCGGCTCGTCCATGATGAGGACGCGGGCGTTGCCGGCCATGGCGCGGGCGATTTCGACGATGCGTTGCACGTGATGGGACAGCGTACCCATGCGGGCTTTCGGCGAGAGCCAGTCGAGGCCGAGACGCTTGAGCAAAGCGGCGGCGCTTGCCTCCATGCCCTTGCCGTCAACCGTCTTCACCGGACCGGCGGATTTGGTCGGCAACGCCGCCAGCATGATGTTTTCGGCGACCGTCAGGTCGGGGAAAATCGACAGTTCCTGCGGCAGCATGCGGATGCCGTAGCGCAGGGCATCGGCGGGTGATTTGATCTCGGCCGCCTGGCCGTCGATGACGATGTTGCCGGCGTCGCGGGTATAGCTGCCCGAGAGGATTTTCATCAGCGTCGATTTGCCGGCGCCGTTAGCGCCGAGCAATGCCACGACCTTGCCCTTCTCGATGGTGAAGGACACGTCGGCAAGCACCGGCACGCCGCCGAAGGATTTGCCGATGCCAGTCATGTCCATGAGGACGGGGTCGGTCATTTTTGCTTCCGCAACGGTGAAGGGGAGCGCTTCACGCGCCCCCCGCCCAACTTCAGTTCGCCGGGATCAGGTTCTCATAACCCTTGAGCGCCGGTTCGGTGGCGAGGGTCTTGAGCCAGGTGGCGAAGGCATCCTGCGGGAAGGTATAGTTCACCGGCGGATCGTCGGCGGTGCACTTGAAGTCGGGATAGTATTTGCAGACGTTGGACTTGCTGATCATGTAGTGGGTCATCAGCACGGCGGGCGGCAGGGTCTTGCCGGCCAGAGTTTCGAGCGCCATCGGGATCAGGAAATTGCCGTAGCGTTCCGGAAAATAGCCGGTCGAGGCGACGAGGTTGGGTTCGGTCGCCAGCGCCTTGGTTTCGTCGGCGCCGTTGCCGGTGACGACGAGGTCGGCGGTGCGCCCGGCCTGCTTGACGGCCTGGATGATGCCAAGCCCGACCTGATCATTGATGCCCGTCGCCATGATCGGCACGCCCGGCGGGATACGGCCGAGGACGTTGCCCATCTGGGTGAAGGATTCCTGCATGGTGTTCTTGGAGTCGAAGGTGATCGACTGCGCGTCCGGGAAGTTCGGCAGCACGGACTTGAAGCCGGCGAGCTGGCCTTCGGTCCGCATGGCCGGAATGGCGCCGGACTGCGGCAGTATGCCGTCGACGAAATAGCCCTTCGCGACTTTGTCGGCGCCGAATTTTGCTACCGCAGCGGTCGCGAGATAAGAGCCGCCCATAAAACCCGACTTCGGGTTGTTGGCGCCAAAGAAGCCGGCGCCCGGCATCGGGATGTCGATCGCCGTGACCTTGATGTTGTCAGGCTTGAACACCGCCATCACCTGCGGTCCGAAGTTCACGTCGGTCTGGAATTCGATAACGTAGTCGACATTGCGCTGGACGAAGGATTGGGCGTTGGCGAGCGCCGTCGGCCCGTCGAGCCGGTTGTCGGCGATCTGCAACTGCACGCCGGCGGCGTCGGCGTTCTGCTGGATGCCCTTTTCGACGAAGACGCCGAACGGGATATCGCGCTGCAGATTGGCGAAGCCAAAAACGTAATTCTTGCCGTTCTTGGGCGGCGACACCTTCATGGCATCGGCGACCATCGCCTTGAGCTGATCGGCGCTGAGCATGGCGCCGTCGAAATTGGCGGGGTCAAAGCCGTGGAAATCATCGGCAAGAGCGGCGGTCGCTGCCGTCATGGCAAGCGTGCTGGCGACGACAAGCGCCAGCCTACGGCTGATCTTCATTGGTTCCTCCCTGAAGATTGGCTGCTTAAGCAGACTTTTAGCCAATCACGGAGTTGCCAACTTGTCAAACAAGTTAGCGATGCGGGAAGGCGATGTTGGTTGCGCCAACATCGCCTCTTCCTCTCCCCTCAGGGGAGAGGTCGGCTGAGCGAAGCGGAGGCCGGGTGAGGGGTGCAGCCTCGCCTGAGATTCTGCCTCACCGCTTCACCCCTCACCCAGCTCCGCTACAAGCCTTCGGCTTTAGCTGCGCTACCCTCTCCCCTGAGGGGCGAGGGGACGAAGGAGCGGAGTGTCGTTCGCTGGAAAAACTATCGTCAGGCGTCCGCCAAAAATGCTTCGAGCCCCTTCGCGAACGCCTCCTCGCGGATGTCGGCCATGGTGCCCGCCAGGTGGTCGGCGCGGCCGGAGGCGAGCCATGTGATGGCGTTGGCGGCGTGTTCGGGGGCGGCGAGTTTTTCGCGCGGGATGTTGGAGATGTCGTTGATCTTCGCCTCGCGGATGGCGCCCTGCATCGCGGTATCGACGAGGCCCGGGGCGAGACCGAAGCAGGCGATGCCGTTTGGTTTGCCTTCCATATCGACGGAGCGCGTCAGCATCAGCAGCGCCGCCTTGCTGGCGCAATAGGCAGCCCAGCCGTGGATCGGGCGCACTGCGGCACCGCTCAGCAGGTTAACGATGCGGCCGTGGCCTTTGAGGTGCGGCCAGGCGGCCTCGATCATGGCGGCAACGCCCGAAACGTTGGTGCGCATGGCGAGATCGAAGGCGAAGGGATCGATGCTGCCGACCGGCGCCATCGGCTCGATCGTCGCCGCGTTGTTGACGACGATGTCGAGGTGGCCTGCTTCGCTGGCGATTGCATCGATGATTGGCTTGACGGTGGCGAGGTCGGCGACGTCGAGGGCGCGGTCGAAGGCGTTGCCGCCGGAGGCGGTGATCTGATCAACGATTGGCTGGCAATCGCCTGCCCTTCGGCCACAGGCGAAAACGGTCGCGCCGCGGCTAGCGAGGGCGATTGCCGTTGCAGCACCGATGCCGGCTCGGGCGCCGGTGACGATCGCGACCTTGCTGTTGAGCACCGTGTTCATGGGATGGCCTTGGTGGCGGCGGCAACAACCGATTTCGGATCGGGCGCCACGCCATAGGCCTGAAAGCCGCCGGTTACCGAAATCACCTCGCCCGTGATGAACTCAGCATCCGGTCCGAGCAGCCACGACACCGCGCCAGCGACATCTTCAGGCCTGCACCATCGGCCGAGCGGGATCGTGCCAACGACCTGCCGCTCGAAGGCTTCCCATTCCTGTTCGAGTTTTTCCGCTTTTTTGCGGAATGCGGCTTCCATGCCGGTGCCCGGGCCAACATGACCGGGCGCCACGGCGTTCACCCTGACGCCGGTGCCGGCCATCTCGACGGCGAGACATTGGGTCAGCGCGGCGACGGCGCTTTTCGAGGTCATGTAAACCGAGGAGAACGGATTGCCGAAGCCGAGTTTTGTGACGATGTTGACGATCTGGCCCGAGCCTTGTTTCGCCATGGTGCGGGCGGCCTCGCGGCACACCAGGAAGGTGCCGCGCGCATTGACGGTGTGGATGCGGTCCCAGTCCGCTGCGCTGGTTTCGACCACGAGGCTCTGGGTGTGGATGCCGGCATTATTGACCACCGCGGCGAGGCCGCCCTTGGTGCGCGCGACCTCGGCGACGGTGTCGACGACCGATTTCTCGCTGCCGATATCGAGCTCGCGCCAATCGCATTTGTTGGCTTCGGCTGCGGTGCGCGCCGCGTCGGCGTTGCGGTCGGCGATGACGACATCAAAGCCGTCGGCGATGAGGCGTTTGGCGATGGCGAGGCCGATGCCGTTGGCGGCACCGGTGACGATGGCAGCTTTGGTCATGGGGAATTCCAGGCGCGAAACAGGTCGCGCATCAAAATGGTTTCGGTGAGGACGTCGTCGTGGATGGTGTCGAAATAGGCCTGATGCACATATTCGCAGGCCAGCCAGCCATCAAAACCGGCGGCTTTGAGCGTGGCGAACATGGCGGGGAAGTTGAGCACGCCCTCGGACATTTTCGCCTGCAATGCGCCGGGCCGAGCCTGCCGCAGGTGGACGTGGCCGGCATATTTAGCGAGGGCGTCGATCTCGTCCTGCCGATAGCCTGAGACGATGAAGTGCGCATAGTCGAGCGCCAGTTTTGTGCCCTGTGCCTTTTCACAGAGCTCAGCCGCGAGGGCAGGGGATTCGAGGTAGGAGTGGACGTGCGCTTCGACGCAGACCGTGATGCCGGCTGCGCCACCAGCTTCGACCATCGGCTTCAGCGCTTCGGCGGTATTGGCGAGGGCTTCGGCTCGACTTTGCTGGCCGTTGAGGATGCCGGGCAGGATGAAGATGGTCGGGGCGCCGACCGCTTTGCAGAATTTCAGCGCCTGCCGGAAATCAGCGAGGTTTTCGGAGCGGAAGTCAGTTGAGGCGAGGTTGCGCTCGGCCGGCGAGGTGCCAAACAGGTGGTAGAGATTTGCCACTTTTACACGCAGCGCGGCGGCGACTTCGCGGCCATAAGCTTCGGGTTCGGCCAGCAGCCGGGCCTTGTCGAGGCTCGAGCGGTAGAAATAACCGACATCGATCGCTTCGAAGCCGGTAGCCCTCGCGACGCCACCCACCTCGGCGAGGGTCAGCATCGGGAACGACCAGCTCGTAACCGAGAGGCGCATTTTCAGACCTCTTCCATCCGGCCGCTTTTGGCGGAGCGGTAGAGCGTATCGAGCAGCGCCACGGCGCGTGCGCCGATGACACCATCGGCCGGGTTGACGATTTTTTCGCCGCGACACAGGTCGACGAAGCGGTTGATCGGGGCGACGGTTTCGTAGTCGCCGGCGCCGGTCGGCAGCGGGTCGGCGTAGATTTTGCCGTCGTGGCGGATGGCTTCGACGCGGGCACGTTCGATGTCGAACAGCAGCATGCCCTCGGTTCCGAAGATGCGGATATCCACCTGAAAGCCGCGCGCTTTTGGCACGGTCGCGGAGCCTGACAGCGCCATCGTCGCGCCGTTAGCGAATTCGACGACTGCCGCGTCGTAGAAATCGACGCCGGCCGGCGACATCCCCATGCGGGCAAAGGCGCGGGCAGGTTCGAGATCGATGATGCGGAACAGCGCGCCCAGGCCGTGCGTGAGTTGGCCCCAGCCGTAGCCACCGGAGCGTTTCGGATCGGCCCAGGTCGAGGCCGGCGGGCGGAACAGGTGATCCTTGGTTTCAAGCATCGGCTCGCCGGCGAAAAGGTCGGTCAGGGCTGAGGCCATCTGCGCCACGACATGCCGGACCTCGCCGACCCAGCCTTCCTCGATCAGGCGGTGGGCAGTGTCGGTCAGCGCCGTGTAGTTCCAGCCATAAGGCATCATGATCGAGGTACCTTTGGCCTTCGCCAGCGCGACGAGATCGCGCGCATCGGCGGTGGTCGTCGTCATCGGCTTTTCGATGAGGATGTTGAGGCCACGCGCGATGGCCAGCCGGGCGTGCTCAGCGTGGAGCACGTGCGGGGAGGCGATGACAACGCCCGCCAAGTCTTCCTTGTCGAGCATTTCGGCGGCGTCGCGATAGGCGTGGGTGAGGTTGAACGCCTTGCTGACCGTGGCGAGGCCTTCTTCATCCGGGCGGTTGACCGCGATGATGCCGACGTGAGGGTTGGCAAGCAGGGCAGGGATGTGGCTCTGGCTCGCCCACCAGCCGGCGCCGATGACGCCGATATTGACCTTTTCGCGTGCCATGAATGCTCTCCCGGTCGTCCTACTTTTTTGCCGCTGTCGTTTTGCGCGTGGCGGCTTTTGCCTTTGGCGCGGGTTGCGCCAGATAGTCGTGGATGATGTCGCCGCTCACCAGCGTGAAATCGGCGCGCCAGTAGTAGGCTTCGAGCGGCTCGATAACGGGCAGGCGGAAGACCGGCGCCTGCGCATTAGGCCGCAGCTCCACGGTGGCCGGGCCCACCCAGCATTCGTGCACGACGACGTCGGTGAGCTTGCGCGAGGTTATCTGGCGGATCGCCGGCGTCGCGTCGATGTGATTGACGGCCTTGAGGTTGAGATTGGTACCGAACTCGAAATAGCGGCGCATCTCAGCGGGATCGGCGCGCTTCTGCTTGTAGGGCGTCGTCACGGTGATGACGTCGATACCGTTGCGGACCACACCGCCGACGATCAGGTCACCGCGAAACTCCATGAAAGGATCGGCGAACTTCTTCGGCTGGCCATGCGCCTCGCGCCCGTGCGCTACGCCGCCATCGGAATGCAGGAACAGGTAGGGCGAATAGGCGCCGCCGTGCCGGCCGAGCTTGGCCCCATACATCACATTGGCTTCGTGGTAGGGGCCGATCCAGTCGGTGTCGTTCATCTTGTAGATGTGGATGGCGACGACATCGCCGACCGGCTGGACCGGCGGGGGCGTCAGGAAAGCCATGGTGGAGGGATCGGTGCGGTAGAATACCGTCAGGATCTCGGCGTTGCGAAACTGGAAAGGGAAAGGCGGTACCAGCGGTGCATCCCAGGGGGTCGAAAATCCGCCACCCAAAATGTCAGCTTCGGTCAGCTTGTCGAGGCCCCAGCGGCGTTCGGTCATGGGTTCACCAATGTTTTGGTCGAGGCGCGGGTCGAGACAAGCACATGTTTCATGTGCGCGACCATAGCGGCGCGGGCGGTATCTGCGTCTGCGGCAGCGATCGCCTTGACCACGAGCTTGTGGTCGCGGATCGAGCGGGCGATGACGCTGGGCGTTTCAGACGCGATCTTGCGGAATTCGAGGCCCAGAATGTTGAGGCTTTGCGCCGCGCGGGCGAGGAATTCGTTGTCCGAAAGTGCGGCAATATGCTGGTGGAAACGGGTGTCGAGATCGCGGTAGCGCTCAGGGTCGCCGGTCGCTGCTTCTTGCTCGACGATCAGCGCTGTGAGAATGGCGGTGTCGGCTTCGCCGGCGCGGGTTGCGGCACGGGCGGCGATGTCGCCCTCGATGAGTTGGCGCGCTTCGTAAAGCTTATCCACCTCGGTACTGCGCAGCGTCAGGAAGAAGGTCAGCGGCTGCATCAGATCGGCGGCGCTGAGCTGCGAGACGAACACCCCACCGCCGTGCCGGACTTCGAGCACGCCGAGCACGGCCAACGCGCGGATGGCCTCGCGCAGTGTCGGGCGGGAGATGTTGAAGGTCTCGGCGAGCTTGCGTTCTGGCGGCAACTGATCGCCGGCCTTGAGATTGCCGGCGGTAACGAGGCCGAGCAGGCGGGTCACCAGGAGATCGGTGAGACCGGTCCGTTTCAATGGCCCGCCGCTGGCAAATTCGGCCGTCGTCAAAGTCGCGATCCTCCGCAAGGACGAGCCGGTCTTGCTGCCGGTCACGTCACAATTGGCCAAGTGGTCTGACCACTTGTTGACTTAGCGCGGGCGCGAATGCTAGTCAATTGCGTGAAGAATAAGCCGGGTCCGGCGCGCTTTCCTTTGCGCGGCGAGACAACCGGCCGGTGAGGGAGCGGTCGATGCGCGTTGGCGCGATCCGGAGTTTTGTGATCGGCTATCCCGATCCCAACGACAACTACTCCCGCCGGATGACGGTTCTGGTGCGCGTCGAAACGACCGATGGCGTCGTCGGCTGGGGCGAAGGCATCGCCATGTGGCAGGAAGCCTGCTGGGCGACGAAGCTGCTGATCGATGGCGGCTTCGGGCCGCTGCTCATCGGGGCGGGCGAAATCTCTGTGCAATCGGCGTGGGACGCGATGCGCGCCCATGCCTGGTGGTACGGCGAGGGCGGCATTGCGTGTTTTGCCTACTCGGCGCTCGACATGGCGCTGTGGGACATCGAGGGGAAGATTCAGGGCAAGCCGTTGCATGAGCTGTTCGGCGGGGTGCGCCACAAGGCGATGCCGGCCTATGCGAGCTGCCATGTCAACCGGCCAACGGTGGATGAGAATGTCGCTATGGTCTTGGGCTTCAAGGAAGCAGGGTTTCGCGGGGTAAAACTCGGCTTCGGCAAGCGCGGCAAGTCGCCGATCGGACGCGATCCGGATGGCGATGTGGCATTCGTGGCGCAGCTTCGCGCGGCGGTGGGAGCGGATTTCGAAATCATCGTCGACGCCGGAAATGGCGTGAAATGGGATGCCGAGACGGGGATAAAAACTGTCCGGCGGATGGCCGAGTACGATATCGGCTGGATCGAGGAGCCGTTCTATCCGACGCGGCTCGACGACTATCGGGCGCTGAAGGCCGCCGTGAAGGTGCCGATCGGGACGGGCGAGCGGGAGTGGACGATCACCGGTTGCCGGCGGCTGATCGAAACGGGGACGGTCGATGTGCTCGGGGTCGATCCGTCACGGGCCGAGGGCATCACCGGTTTCCGCGCCATCGATGCGATCTGCGGCGAGCATGGGGTGACCATCAACGCGCACGCCTGGAGCACGGCCATCCTAACGGCGGCGAGCCTGCACCTCACGCTCGCCTCGCCGAACGCGCGGCTGTTCGAGCTGAAGCCGTTTGCCGTATCGGTGCAGAATGAGCTTGTTGCCGACCCGATCTGGCATCGGGACGGGGTGATGCCGGTGCCGGCTGGGCCGGGGCTTGGGATTAGCGTCAACGAGGATGTGGTGCGGCGCCTGCAGCTTTAAGCTTTTGCCAGTTCCAGCACGAAGCGCGCCTTGAGATCGCCTTCCCACCACATCGGGAAGTTGGTGCCCCATTTGTTGTTGTAGAGGTTGAAGCGCAGGCCGTGGGAGAGGTCGGGCGGAATGGGCGAGTAGGTCATGAAATCGCCGGCAGCCGGTGCGACCAGCGGCGTATCGAGCGGGGTGATCGTGAGGGCTTTTTTCGCCGGCAGCTTTGCGCGGACCGCGGTTACTGCCTGCAATCCGCCCCCGGCATTCGGGGCGACGCGATCGCCCGGCTGCCACAGGCCCATCTTGTGATAGTCCCAAGCCGTTGCTTCGGTCGGCGTCAGGAACAGGAAGCCGGCTTCCGGCATGCGGTTGGCCGGCTTTTCGCGGAGGACTATCGCGATCTCGATCCGGGCCCCATCGAGCGGCGACAGGCGGATTTCAGCGAGGCGTGGGGCGCCGAGTTCGCCATGCGCTTCTTCCGGTAGGTCGAGGCTTAGGATGAGGCTGCGGCGCTGGTGGGGCGTGCCGGCAAGCGTTGGCTGCCAGCGCATGGAGCGGGCGGTGTTGGCGGCATCGAGGCCCACCTTGTCGAAATCGCGCAGGGCCCAATCGAAGCGATTGGTGATGTAGCTCTCGCGATAGCGGGTCATGTCGGCCGCCGAGTAGCTCTCGTGGCGATAGCCGACCAGCGTGCCATCCCGGCCGGTCAATGTGGCGCCGCCGGGGGCCGTCAGGCTGGCGATGTCACCGGATTTGGGGTCGATGCCGACTTGCCAGCCGTCGATCTCGGCCCTGCCGTCCTTCTCAGCAGCAGCCTCCAATTTTGCCTCTGCCGGCACGCGCAGGGCCGCAAGCGCTTTGCGGGCGGCGGCTTTGTCGGTGTCGTCGAGTTCCTTCACTGCCGCGTCGAGATAGGCGCGCTGCTCGGCCCATGACGCTTCAGTGTAGATGAAGCGGTAGTCGTTTTTGCGGGCGGTTTCGAGCGAGAGCTGGTCCCAGGCTTTTTCGTCGCGCAGGTACGACTTGATGTCGACGCCCCAGGTGTGCTCCGCGACCATCGCCAGGCCACGTCCGAAGGCGAGGCGCTTTTTCGTCAGCTTTTCAGCTGCGAACTCGTCGTAGAGGCGGCGCAACGCGAGGAAGCGCTGGATCTTTTGCGGGTCGCTGGCAGCGCCGTGGATCCAGCTATCGCCGATCTCGAGGTCGATAACGGGGAATTCCTTGCGGCGGGCCCAGAGCAGTTTTGCGTAGTCGTCCAGGGTCGCGGCCTTGATCTTTACGCCCGGGTTCTCGTGCTGAATTTCGCGATAGGCCTCGGCCGTCTGGGGCACGCTTTGCGGCCCCATATTGTCGTTGGTGTGGGCGAAGCTCAGGCCCTCGTCAAAATCCTTGGGGAACTGTGTGGCGCCGTAGGAGGGCTGATACATCACGACGATTTCCTCGCTGCCCGGTGCCTTCCAGCGGAACACATCGGGCACGTCTGGCACGCGCGAGGCGGCGTTGACTCCGAGGTGCAGGAATTTCACCCCGGCCTCGGCGAGCAGCGGCACGATGCCGCGCGTATGGCCGGGTACGTCGGTCATTTTCGCCGCGATGGTCTTCATGCCGAAGCGCTTGTCGAGTTCGGCGGCGTACGAGAGCCCGGCGCGGAACAGGGCGGGCGACATCAGCTCGGAATGGGTGGTGAAGGGCAGCGCGTGCCAGCGGATGAGGCCGCGGCCGATGGCTTCCTCTAGTCGTCTGACTTCGGCGCGCGGCTGCGAGTTGAGATGATCCCAGATTAGCCACGCGCCGGTGGTCCAGATGAAAGCTGGCGCTTTCGGGTTCTCGCGGAAGAAGTGCGTCCCCGTTTCGATGGCCTGCGGGATGAAGCGCTCGTGATATTGGCGTCGCACCTTTTCGGCATGGTCGGTGAAACCGATATCGAGATGGGTCTTGAAGACCAGATGGATGGTCTTGCCGTTCGAGTCCGAAGTCATCGTTGAAGTCCCGAGGTCCTGAGCGCCTGAGGTTCAGCCTTAGCAGCGCGGCGGGCGCTCGGCGAGGGCCAGTCTGGGCGTTGGCTGGGGAACCATTTCGTGCCAGCCTCGTAGGGAGTTGGCGGTATTGGAGAGGCCGATGGCGGACCCTTACGAAATTCTGGGCGTGAAGAAGGATGCCTCGCAGGACGAGATTCGCTCGGCCTATCGGCGGCTGGCGAAGAAACTCCACCCCGACCTCAATCCGGGCGACAAAACCGCCGAGCAGAAGTTCAAGGAGCTCAATGGCGCTAACGATCTGCTGAGCGATCCGGAAAAGCGCCGGAAATTCGATGCCGGCGAGATCGACGCGACCGGGGCCGAGAAGCCGCAGCAGCGCTATTACCGCGATTATGCCGGGACGGCGGGCGGGGCCGACAATCCCTATCAGAGCAATGCGGGTTTCGCCGATTTCGGCGATGCCGATATTTTTGCCGATCTGTTCGGCGGTGGCCGAGCCGGCACTGGCGGGCGCGGCAATTTCCACATGCGGGGCGGCGATGCGCATTACCGGCTCGACGTCGATTTCCTCGATGCGGTGAATGGGGCGAACAAGCAAGTGACGCTGGCCGACGGCAAGCCGCTCGATATCACCATTCCGCCCGGCACGCGCGATGCGCAGACGCTGCGGCTCAAGGGCAAGGGCGAGCCGGGGCTCGGCGGTGGCGAAGCGGGCGACGCGCTGATCGAGATTGCCGTCCGGCCGCATCCGTTTTTCACGCGCGACGGCGACGATATCCGGCTGGAGTTGCCGGTATCGCTCAAGGAGGCGGTCAGCGGCGGCAAGGTCAAGGTGCCGACGCCGAGCGGTCCGGTGATGGCGACGGTGCCGAAATGGTCATCGAGCGGCAAGGTGCTGCGGCTCAAAGGACGCGGCGTGCCGAAACGCGGCGGCCCTGCGGGTGACCTCTATGTAACGCTGAAGATCGTGCTGCCGGAAGAGCTCGATCCGGCGCTCGAAAAGCTGGTCGCGGAGTGGCCGGGCAACGACGAAAATCCACGCAAGGCGATGGGGGTATGACGATGACCGAAGACGAACTCATTGCGGTTGTCAGGATCGACCGTCAAACGCTGACGGTCTGGGTGGAAAGCGGGTGGCTGCTGCCAAATGTCGCGGACCGAGGCCGGCAGTTCTCGGACGTCGACGTGGCGCGGGCGCAGCTCATTGCCGACCTCGTAGGGCCTATGCGGGTGAATACGGAGGGGGTCGATATCATCCTCGATCTGCTCGACCAGATGCATGGCCTCAGGGCCGCAATGCGCAGCCTCGGCCGGACGATCGAAGCGCAGCCGGCGGATACCCAGCAGCGGCTGCGCGCCGATCTCAGGCGGGCGGCCGGGCGGGTGCGGTCGCTCTGAACGCCCGAATTTGAGGCATTCCCTGCCGCTTTCCTGCCCACGACGCAGCTGTGACAGGCAAATCGAAGTGTCTTAATCCCGGCTACTGCCAAGCCGCTTGACCGCGCCGCGCATCTGGTCCTTCATGGCGACAAGATGACGGGATGGTGGCGACGCCCCCGCCGAGACGCCAGAGCAAACCAGCAGGTGTTTGGGCTCAGGGTCGCATCATACCCTCCATCGACAGGCGGGCAGTCGAACACGGCTGTCCCTCAAAGAAACAAAAATAGGGGTCTGTCAGGATGAAATCTAAGCTTCTGCCTCTCATCGGCGGGGCCATTGCGCTGATCGCGATGGGCACTGCCGCGCACGCGGGCACGCTCGACGACGTCAAGAAAAAGGGCTTTCTGCAATGCGGCGTCAACACCGGCCTGCCAGGCTTCGGCAATCCGGACTCCACCGGCAAATACACCGGCTTTGACGTCGACTATTGCCGTGCCGTGTCAGCCGCCATTTTCGGCGATCCGGACAAGGTGAAGTATACGCCGCTCGACGGCACCGAGCGCTTCCCGGCGCTGCAATCGGGCGAAGTCGACCTGCTCGTCCGCAACACCACCTGGACGATGTCGCGCGACACCACGCTCGGCTTCACCTTTGCCGGCGTCAACTACTATGACGGCGAAGGCTTCATGGTCCGCAAGAGCGCCAAAATCGAGCACGTGAAGGACCTCGACGGCGCCACGATCTGCGTGCAGGGCGGTACCGATACCGTCACGGGCCTCGCTGACTATTTCAAGAAGAACAACCTCAAATATACCCCACTCGTCATCGACAAGCTGGCCGACGTAAATGCGGCCTATGACAACGGCCGCTGCGATGCGCTCACCACCGACCGGTCAGGCCTTGCCGCCAACCGGTTGCAGATGAAGACCCCCGACGACCACGTGATCCTGCCCGAGATCATCTCGCAGGAGCCGCTTGGCCCGGTGGTGCGCAATAATGACGTGCAGTGGTTCCAGATCGTCAAGTGGGTTTCCAATGCCCTGCTCGATGCCGAATTCCTCGGTGTCACCCAGGCCAATGTCGATGATCAGCTGAAATCGCAGGATTCGTCGGTCCAGCGCTTGCTGGGCGTTGGCGACAACGACTTCGGCAAGTCTATCGGCCTCGATGCGAAATGGGCCTACAACATCGTCAAGGGTGTCGGCAATTACGGCGACATCTACGAGAAGAACCTCGGGCTCAAGACGCCGATGCAGCTCGCCCGCGGCCTCAACGCGCAGTGGAACCAGGGCGGCCTCCAGTACGGCATCCCGATCCTCTGATCTCCAGCATTGCGGGGATCGGGTTTATGCCCGGTCCCCTTTATGCCGGTCAGTTGGCGTTTCACCTAGCGGGGTAGATTAATGGCGGTTGCCGATGCGGGGCGTATGAGTTCGTCCCGGGACCTCTGGTATAACAATCCGACTATTCGCAGCATCGTCGCGCAAATCGTGCTGGTGGTGCTCGTCGTCGGCACGGTTGCCTGGCTCGCCAATAACACGGTCACCAATCTCCACGAGCGCGGCATCGCGTCGGGCTTTGCCTTCCTCGGGCAGCGTGCCGGCTTCGACATGGTCACGTTCCTGCCGACCAACAGCGAAAGCACCTATGGCTTTATGCTGCTGGCGGGGCTGCTCGATACCATCGTGGTGTCGGCCTTGGCCATTGTCATCGCCACGATCTTCGGGCTGATCGTCGGCATCGCCAGGCTCTCGTCGAACTGGTTGATCCGCACGATCGCGACGCTCTACGTCGAGATTTTGCGTAATATTCCGCCGCTGCTGGTTATCCTGTTCTGGTACCTGGCGGTCATCGCCGCGCTGCCCAATATCCGCGATGCGATCCAGATCGGGCCGCTGTCGCTTTCCAACCGCGGCTTCTTCATGCCGAAGCCCATATTCGGCGACAATTTCATCGAGACGGCAATCGGCTTCGTCGTCGCGCTCGCCGTGGCTTGGGGTTTTCGACGTTGGGCCCGGGCGCGGCAGATGGCCACCGGCAAGATACTTCCCGTTGGCTCGATCAGTCTTGGCATCATTGTCGTCATCACAGGCATTATTTTTGTCGCGACCGGCGATCCGCTGACCTTCGAAATGCCGGTCAAGAATCGCTTCAATGTCAGCGGCGGCTGGGATCTCCCGCCTGAATTCGCGACGATGTTCCTGGCGCTCGGGGTCTATACCGCTTCGTTCATCGCCGAGATCGTACGTTCCGGTATCATGGCGGTAAGCCATGGCCAGACCGAGGCGGCGCGGGCGCTTGGCCTCCGCAACGGGCCGGTGCTCCGGCTGGTCGTCATGCCGCAGGCGCTGCGCGTTATCATCCCGCCGCTGGCCAGCGAATATCTCAACATCACCAAGAATTCCTCGCTGGCGCTGGCCGTCGGCTTCGCCGACCTCGTCGCCGTGGGCAACAACGTGCTCAACCCGACCGGCCAGTCGATCGAGGTCGTCGCCATCTGGATGGCGTTTTATCTCGGCCTAAGCGTCGTCATCTCGGTGGCGATGAACTGGTTCAACGCGCGCATCGCGCTGACCGAGCGGTAGCGCCATGAGCGATATCCAATCGCAGACCGATGTATTCTTCGTCCGGCGCGAAATGGCGCAGGCAGAGCCGCCGCCGATGCGTGTCCACGGCATCATCCCCTGGATGCGCACCAATCTCTTCAGCTCACCGACCAATACCGTCCTGACCATCGTCGGCGCAGTCATCGCGTGGATGGTGATCGTGCCATTCGTCCAATGGTCGCTGATCAATGCCGTCTGGGATGCCCCGACGCGCGACGCCTGCGCCGCCAATACCGGAGGCGCCTGCTGGGCATTTGTTAAGGCCAATCTCGGGCAGTTCATCTATGGCCGCTACCCCGATCCCGAGCGCTGGCGGGTCAACACATTCTTCGTGCTGCTCGCCGCCGGAATTATCCCGATGGCCATTCCGTCGGTGCCGTTCAAGCGCTTCAACCTGCTCTACGTCTTCATTCTCTTTCCGATCGTGGCGGGCGTGCTGCTCTATGGTGGCGTGCTCGGCCTGCCGCTGGTCGAAACGGCGGTCTGGGGCGGGCTGTTTCTGACGCTGGTCGTCTCCTATGTGGGCATGGCGCTGTCGCTGCCGTTCGGCATTATCCTCGCGCTCGGCCGGCGCTCGAATATGCCGGCGGTGCGCGTCGTCTGCGTCTTCTTCATCGAGCTCTGCCGCGGCGTGCCGCTGATCACCGTGCTGTTCATGGCCGGCATTCTGCTACCGCTGTTTTTCCCCACAGGCGTCAGCTTCGACAAGCTGCTCCGGGCGCTGCTTGGCGTGGCTCTCTTTGCCTCGGCCTATATGGCGGAAGTCATTCGCGGCGGGCTGCAGGCGGTGCCCAAGGGCCAGTATGAGGGCGCCAAGGCGCTCGGCCTTGGCTATTGGGCAATGACGCGGCTGATCGTGCTGCCGCAGGCGATCAAGATTGTGATCCCGGGGATCGTCAACACCTTCATCGGCCTCTTCAAGGATACCAGCCTCGTCTACATCATCTCGATCTTCGAGCTGCTGTCGACGGTCAGGAACAGTTTCACCAACCCGGAGTGGGCCACCTCAACCACGCCGGCTTCCGGCCTGCTCTTTGCGGCCGTGGTTTTCTGGATCTTCTGCTTCGGCATGAGCCAGTATTCCCAGTTCATCGAGCGCCGGCTCAACACCGGCCACAGACGATAGGATTCGCGCGATCATGACGCTCGATAATGCAGTGATGCCGGACGCCCCGGTGGACCGCTCGAAGATGAAAGTCTCCGACGAGGTTGCCGTCGACCTGATCGGCGTCAACAAATGGTACGGCGATTTTCACGTGCTCAAGGACATCAACCTCCGGGTAAACCGGGGCGAGCGCATCGTCATCGCCGGGCCGTCGGGTTCAGGCAAATCGACGATGATCCGCTGCATCAACCGGCTCGAGGAGCATCAGAAGGGCAAGGTCATCGTCGATGGCATCGAGCTCACCAACGATCTCAAGAAGATCGACGAGGTGCGCCGGGAAGTCGGCATGGTGTTCCAGCATTTTAATCTCTTTCCGCACCTGACCATCCTTGAGAACTGCACGCTGGCGCCGATCTGGGTCCGCAAGATGCCCAAGAAGGAAGCCGAAGAGCTGGCCATGACCTATCTCGAGCGGGTGAAAATCCCCGAGCAGGCCAAGAAATATCCGGGCCAGCTTTCAGGCGGTCAGCAGCAGCGCGTGGCGATTGCCCGCTCGCTCTGCATGAACCCGCGCATCATGCTGTTCGACGAGCCGACCTCGGCGCTCGATCCGGAGATGATCAAGGAAGTGCTCGACGTGATGGTCAACCTCGCGGCCTCCGGCATGACCATGCTCTGCGTGACGCACGAAATGGGTTTTGCCCGCCAGGTCGCCAACCGCGTCATCTTCATGGACGCCGGCCAGATCATCGAGCAGAACGAGCCCGAGCAGTTCTTCCTTCATCCTCAGCACGACCGGACGAAGCTGTTCCTCAGCCAGATTCTGCACTGAGAGGCGAAGGCTACTCCGCCGCCGTCCGAAATTCCTTCGGCACCCAGCTTTTGTAGTTTGGGTGATCGGGGCCGATCGGCAGCGCCACGTCGGTGTGGGTTTCCGACGAGTGGTAGAAGGCGGTCACCAGTTCCAGTGAGCGGCGCGAGTCGGCTGTGGTGACAGGTAGCCGGGCGCCGTGTTCAAGCGTTTCGTAGAAGTCGGCGAACTGGCCGGTGAAGCGGGGCGGCACGGGCTGCCAATTGGCGAGGAGCGCCTCGATTTTCGCGGCAATTTCTGGTGAGCCAGGGATGATCCGCCAGGGTTTTGCGCCCGGCTCATAGGGGGCGTGATCGCTCTCGAAGGTGACGTTCTCATAGGCCAGGCGGAGGCGGCTGATCTGCTCCTCGCTGCCGAGCGTCGCGGTGAGCGAGGCGAGGGCGCCGCTTTTGAGCTGGCATGAGGCCGAGATGCAGTCTTCGACCTCGATCGCGTTGACGCGGGTCGTGACGCGGCCGAACAATCGGTCGACCGGTCCCATCAGAAACGTCAGCAGATCGTGGATGTGGATCGAATGCGTCATCAGCACGCCGCCGAGTTCGGTCGCCCATTTGCCGCGCCAGGGCGTCGAATAGTAATCGGCGCCGCGCTTCCAAAGTGTTTCGGCGGTGCCGATGTAGGGCTTTCCAGCGATGCCGGAATCGATGATCGCCTTCACCTGCCGCACGCCGTCGCCGTAACGGTACTGGAAGATCGGCATCAGCCGGCCCTTGGCCTTCCCCTCGGCGGCGATGATCTCGTCGGTATCGGCGAGCGAACCCACGAGAGGTTTCTCGCAGATCACGTGCTTGCCGGCCGCGAGCGCGGCGAGAACCTGTTGCTTGTGCAGCCCGGGCGGGGTGCAGATGTCGATTATATCGAGATCGTCCATTGCGAGGAGGTCATCGAAGTTCGTGGTCGTCCGGGGGACGCTGAATTCCTTGGCGAACGCCGCGAGCCGCTCGGTGTTGATGTCGCAGACAGCCAATACCTTGAACTTGTCGGCATTGGGTACGACGCCTTCGAGCACGTGCGAACGGCCGATGCCGCAGCCGACGATGGCGATGGTTCTGGCGCCGCTCATTTGGCAGAACCAAGATTGCGCTCGGCGAACGCCTGCGCGTTCAGCGCAAGTTCCATCGCCTTGAAGCAATGGGCCTGGCTCATGGCGGTTTCGGTGCGGTTCAGAACGTCGGCGATGAGCTGGCGGCCGTAAGGCAGGTCAACGGATTTTGTGTCGATGTAGTGCATGCCCTGTTTGTCGACCATCAGCAGATGGTCGGTGCCCGGCCGGCCAGCGATATCGACGTATTTCCGGAGCTCGATATAGCCCTCAGTGCCCAAGATGGTGAGGCGGCCGTCGCCCCAGGTGGGGAGGCCATCCGGCGTGAACCAGTCGATGCGGACGTATCCGGTGGCGTTGGGCGCGCGGAAGTGGATGTCGCCAAAATCCTGGAGACCCGGCGTCTCGGGGTGAGCGCGGTTGGCGACCGTCGCCGAGATCACCTCGACGTCGAGGGTGTTGGCGAAGAACAGGAACTGCTCGCACTGGTGCGAGGCGATGTCGCAGAGGATGCCGCCATAACGCGAGCGCTCGTAGAACCAGGCCGGCCGCGTGCCGTAATTGCCGATGCGGTGCGGGCCGAGGCCGACCGTGTGAATGACTTCGCCGATCGCGCCGGCCTTCACCAGCTCGCCGGCCTTGACGGTCGAGCGGGTCTCGAGATGCTCGGAATAGAGCACCGAATAGATGCGCCCGGTCTCGGCCTGCACGTGACGAAGGGTGCGCAGGTCGTCGAGTGTCGTCATGCCGGGCTTGTCGCTCATCACATCCTTGCCGTGGCGCATGGCGGTTGCCGCGATCTCTGCGCGGTCGCCCGGAATGGCGGAGGTAAGAACGAGCGGGATGGTCTTGTCCTCGAGAATCTCGCGGCGATCGGCGACGCGTTTGGCCTGCGGGTATTTAGCTGAGAAGGTCTTGGCGAGATCATCCTCGACGGCGTGGAAAGCCACGAACTCGGCGCCCTCGCGCAGCAGGCAATCGACCTGTCCATAGATGTGGTTGTGATTGATGCCGATGGCGGCGAACTTGATGGTCATGGGAGAGACTCGCGAGGTCGGGAGGGGAAGGGCGGATCAGCGCTTCATGCCGGTTGTGGCGATGCCTTCGATGAGGAGGCGCTGGAAGAACAGGAAGAAGAGGAAGATCGGGATGAGCGAGAGCACCGACATGGCAAAGAGCCCGCCCCAATCGGACTCGCCGCTCGAATCGACGAAGCTCCGGAGCGCCAGCGTCACCGTGTAGTTCTTCATGTCGTTGAGGTAGATCAGCGGCGCGAAGAAATCGTCCCAGGTGAAGATGAAGGTGAAGATGCCGGCGGTCACCAGCACCGGGACCGATAGCGGCAGCATGATGCGCCAGTAGATGCCGAAGGTGGAGCAGCCATCGATCATGGCGGCTTCATCCAGTTCGCGCGGAATGCCGCGGAAGAACTGCACCATCAGGAAGATGAAGAAGGAATCCGCAGCGAGGAATTTCGGCACGACAAGCGGCAGGAAAGTGTTCACCCAGCCGAGGTTGCGGAACAGCACATATTGGGGGATCAGCGTCACCTGATAGGGCAGCATCAGCGTCCCCAGCATCAGCGCGAACCAGAAGCCGCGGCCCCAGAATTTCAGCCGGGCAAAGGCAAATGCCGTGAGCGAGCAGGCGGCGAGATTGCCGGCGACGCTCAGCGCCGAGATGATGAACGAGTTGGCGAAGAAGGTGGAAAAGCTCACCTGCAGGCCACTCGACCAGCCACGCACATAGGCATCGAGGCTGATGGACGACGGAATGATTGAGGTTGCGCCAAAAATCTCGTTCTGCGGCCGGAACGATGCCGAGAGCATCCAGAGCAGCGGATAGAGCATGGCGATGGACGCGGCGACGAGCACCACATGCGCGCCGACGGTGAACAGGCGGCGCTTGGCTAGCGACTTGGCTGGTGTTGCGCTGCCCCGCGACATTGTGGGTGCATCAGTCGTCATAGTGCACCCAGTAGCGCGAGGTCAGGAAGGAGATGCCGGTGAAGACCGCGATGATGATCAGCAAAATCCAGGCAAGTGCCGCCGCGTACCCCATGCGGAAGAAGCCGAAAGCCTCCTGGTAGAGGTAGAGAGTATAAAACAGCGTCGAGTTGATTGGATTGCCGGTGCCGCTCGAAATGATGAAGGCCGGCGTGAAGGATTTGAAGGCGTCGATGGTCTGGATGATGGCGTTGAAGAAGACCACCGGCGTCAGCAGCGGCAAGGTGATCGACCAGAACTGGCGGCCCCGGCCGGCGCCGTCGATGGCGGCGGCTTCATAGACGTCGCGCGGTATCTGGCGGAGGCCGGCGAGGAAGATGATCATGGGCGAGCCGAACTGCCAGATCGACAGCAGAACGAGCGTCGAGAGGGCATAGCGCGGGTTGGAGATCCAGCTTGGGCCGGTGATACCGATCATCGCGAGCAGCCGGTTGATCAGCCCGTCGCCCGAAAAGAGCTGACGCCACAGCACGGCAATGGCGACGCTCGCGCCCAGCAGCGACGGCAGATAGAAAATCGCGCGGTAGATCGGCAGCCCCTTGAGGCCGCGATTGAGCAGCATCGCGACCGCCAGCGCAAAGGCCAGTTTCAAGGGCACCGAGAACACCACGAAAAAGAACGTGACGCGCAGCGCCTGCAGGAATTTCGGGTCGGCGGTGAAGATACGGAGGTAATTGGCGTCGCCGACCCAGCTCGGGGCCTGCAGCAGGTTGAAATCGGTAAAGCTCAGATAGAGCGAGATCAGCGCAGGGCCGATGGTCAGGCCGAAAAAGCCGATGAGCCACGGTAGCAGAAATCCGTAGCCGGCGCCGTTGCGACGCCAGAATTTTAGCCACAGGGAGGGTTCGGCGGTCGCCGTGGCAGCCGGCACGCCGGCATCGAGCGGGCTGACGGTCATGGATGGGTCAGGCGATCCGGATCGACCGGATCGCCTACTCCCTTGTTCCGTTTTCGCAGCGGTTCGCCCGCGAAAGCCACGCTGCACTAGCCCTTGCGCGCTAGTATGTCGTTGGCCTGCTTGACGAAGTCAGGGCCTCCGTCTTCGGGCGACTGCTGACCGAAGGCGATTTCCTGGCTCTTTTTCAGCAGCAGGTCGATGTCGATTTCGCCGGCATTGGATGGCGGTGGCGGCGGGATCGGGCCCAGCAGGTCGCCGAGGTTGGAGACGAAGTTCAGCGCCACCTGATCCTGCGCGCTGAGGCCGGGCGCGATTGCCTGCCGGACAGCAGCGGCCGCCGGAATGCCGCGCTCGACGCCCAGCACCTTGTTGGCACCGATGTCGTTGATGAAGAAGCTCAGATATTTGGCCGAATCCGACTGGAGCTTTGAGGCATTCGCCACCGACCAGAACATCGAAGGCTTGCGGTAGTGGCCGCCCTTCGAGCCCTTCGCCATGCGCGGGAAAGCCGCGATGGTCGCCGGATCCTTCATGAGCGCCTGGAAGGCGACGAGCTGATTGGAGTTGGCGAAGGTCACGGCGGCCTTACCGAGAACGACCATGGTCTGGTCGAGCGGGCCGGTATCGAGCGCCTGATCGTCCGGGCTGACAACCGCGCCGGCATCACGCAGGTCTTTCCAGAGCTTGAACCATTTGACCATGTCGTCGGCATCGAAGCCGAGCTTGCCGTCGGCCGTATAGAGCGCCTTCCCCTGCTGGCGCAGCCAGTTTTCGAGCAGCGGCTCGACGCCCGAGCCATCCTGGAAAGCCTTCATGCCGCCGCGGATATTGGCCTTCTTGAAGGCCTCGCCGGCGGCCGCGAGATCGTCATAGGTCGAATTGTTGTCGGGAACGGCAACGCCCGCTTCCTTGAAGGCCGCGGTGTTGACGATCGAGGCGACAGAGTTGGCGCCGAGGCTGATGCCAAAAAGCTTGCCGCCGACCTTGCCGCCATCGATCTGGTCCTGGTCGAAATCGTGGAGGTCGATTTCCTTGCCAACGAACGCGTCGAGCGGTGCGATGGCCTGCCGGTTGGCGTATTCGACGATATAGCGGTAATCCATCTGGATGATGTCGGGGGCATTGCCGCCGCCGGTCATGGTGGCAAGCTTGGGCCAGTAGTCATTCCAGGCATAGAATTCGGTGGCGATCTTGGTCGCCGGATTTGCCTTGATGAAGAGGTCGTTGACGCCGTTGGTGCGGTCGGCGCGGGCTTTGGAGCCCCAGAAAATTTGCCGCAGATTGACGTCATCGGCAAAGGCGGGGCGGAGGCCCACGGCGCCCGCCGCAAGCACGGCCGAACTGCCCATCAGGAAGTTGCGGCGGTCGATACGAAAGCTCATGAAATCCTCCCCAGTTTTTGTTGTGCCCTAGGCTCGCCCAGATAGGCGTCATGGGCAAGCCAAATCGACCGTCAGGTTGCCCGGCCGAGGATGTTGATGGCGTCCTTGATGAACGCTTCGCCTGCATCTTTGGGCGTTATTTGTTCGAACGCCACCTGTTGCGACATGGTGGTGAAAGACTGCCCGATTTCGCCGGCATTGCGCGGCGGGGCAGGCGGCAGCGGGCCGGCGAGGTCGCCAAGTCCGCCTACATAGGTCAGCGCCATCCGGCTCAGCGGATCGAGCGCCGGAGCGATGGCGGTGCGGACGCCTGACGATGCCGGCACGCCGCGCTCGACGCCGAGAATTTTGCCCGCGTCCACATTGGTCACGAAGTAGTTGATGAACTCGGCAGCAGCCTTCGGATCCTTCGCGTGGGGGCTGACGGAGAAGAACATCGAGGCCTTGCGATAATGGCCGCCTTTGCCGTCCTTGCCGAGGCGCGGGAAATTGCTGATTATCACTGGGTCTTTGTTGACCTGCTGATAGCCGAGCAGCTGGTTGGAATTGTTGAAGCTCGCCGCCGATTTGCCGCGCGAGAACGGGTCGGTTTCGATGGTGCCGGTATAGAGCGCCTGCTCGCTCGGATCGACGCAGCCGCCATCGGCGCGAATGCCCGCCCAGAGGGTGAACCAGTCGGCGACATCTGTTGCGTCATAGCCAAGCTTGCCGTCGGGCGTGAACATCTGCTTGCCGCGCTGGCGGACCCAGTTTTCGAACAGCGCTTGCACGCCGCTGCCGTCTGACGAGCCGTGGATGCCGCCCCTGATCTTGGCCTGCGTGAGGCGCTTTATGCGGTCCGCAAACTCATCCCAGGTGGTGGTGCGGTCGGGAACGTCGATGCCGGCTTCTTTCCACATCGCGGTGTTGATCAGCATGGCGGTCGAGTTCGAGCCGAGGCTGACGCCGTACAGCTTGCCGCCGACCTTGCCGGAATCGATCTGATCCTGATCGAAATCGGCGATGCTCAGGGGCGAACCGACATAGTCGTCGAGCGGGGCAATGGCCTTCCGCGTGGCGTATTCGACGATGTAGCTATAATCCATCTGGAGGACGTCAGGGGCGCTGCCGCCGGCGACCTCGGTCGCAAGCTTGGTCCAGTAATCGCCCCACCCGAAGAACTGCCCCTGGATGTCGGCCCCGGTCGCCTGCTTATAGAGGGCGGTGACCTTGTAGGTGAGGTCGGCGCGAGGCTGCGAGCCCCAGAATTCGAGCCGAAGCGGACTGGCCGCGGCGCGCGCAGCGGCATTTGCGAACGCGCCGACAGCTATTGCGCTGCTGCCGGCGAGAAAATGGCGGCGGTTGATGTGGAATGTCATTGTCGCGTCCCTCCCGTCAGCCGATTGTTCCGGCCTCTGCTTCGCAGCTTTCCGGCAGTCTTTTTACTAAATAACGATCCGGTTACATCATGAGCGTTTCGATTCTCCCGTCAAGCTGGGGATTGCCGGGCACCCTTCGATCGCAACTCCGATAATTGACGGTAGTGGTACACTAATATACTAGATCGTCAATATTGAGACGTCGACCGACTGGCAAAGCGAGCATCGTGGATACTCACGGCGAAGATGAGGCGGTGGCGGTTTCCACAGGCCGCCGCCGGGCATTGGCGATCGGACGCCGGCTGCCGATCGCCAGAGTGACGACTGCCGACGCCGTTTACGATCAGCTTCACGCCGGCATCAGCCGCATGACGCTGGTGCCGGGTACGCCGCTCCAGGAAAAAGTGCTGACCGAACGTTTCGGCGTCAGCCGGACGCCGGTGCGCGAGGCGCTGATCCGGCTGGCGGAAGAAGGGCTGGTCGATATTTTTCCACAGTCGGGGACGTTCGTATCGCGGGTGCCGGTCGACTCCATTCCCGAGGCGGTGGTGATCCGGCAGGCGCTCGAAGATGCGGCGATCAAACGAACGGCAAAGATCGCAGGGCCGGCCGATCTGGCGCGGATCGATGCCATCCTCGCGCAGCAGCGGCGCCTCGCCGAACTCGACGACTTCGATACGTTCCACGAAGCGGATGAAGCGTTTCACGAGGCCGTTGCGCGCATTGCCGGTTATCCGACGATGTCGCGGCTGCTCAGGCAGGTGAAGGTCCAGATCAACCGGGCGCGCCGGCTGACATTGCCGGTCGAGGGGCGGATGCGGCATGTCGTTGGCGAGCACGACGTTATCCGCGATGCCATCGCCCGCCACGATATTCCCGCCGCCCGGGCGGCGATGAAGTCCCATCTGAGTGTCGTTATTCCCGATGTCGACCGATTGCAGTTGCAGTACCCCGACTACTTTGTTTGAGCTCTGCGGATACCCACCGCCCTTGACGCTCGCGTTTTGGGCGCGGTATGCAAGTAACCAGTTGGTTACAATTTGCAGTGGGGGAATTTCATAATGGCGGAACGGCGCCTCGGGCTCATCATGCACGGCATCACCGGGCGTATGGGCTATAATCAGCATCTGCTGCGGTCGATCCTCGCCATTCGTGAGCAGGGGGGCGTGGTGCTCGCCAATGGCGACCGGCTGATGCCCGATCCGATCCTCGTCGGCCGCGACGGCGACAAGCTCGAGCGGATCGCCAAACGGCACGGCATTGCCCGCTGGACGACGGACGTCGCCAAGGCGCTGGCCAACCCCGATGACACCGTGTTCTTCGATGCCGGCACGACGCAGATGCGCGCCTCGCTGCTGGGGCAGGCGCTCGATGCCGGCAAGCACGTCTATTGCGAGAAGCCAGTCTCCGATGACCTTCATTCGGCCGTGGCGTTGGCGAAGAAGGCCAGGGCCTCCGGCCTCAAGCACGGCGTGGTGCAGGACAAGCTGTTTTTGCCCGGCCTGATGAAGCTGAAACTGCTCAACGACTCCGGCTTTTTCGGCAAGATGCTCTCGGTGCGCGGCGAGTTCGGCTACTGGGTCTTCGAGGGCGACTGGGGCGTCGACTCGCAGCGCCCATCCTGGAACTACCGCAGCGCCGATGGCGGCGGCATCATCCTCGATATGCTCTGCCACTGGCGCTACGTGCTCGACAACCTGTTCGGCGAAGTCGAAGCGGTGTCGTGCCTCGGCACGACCCACATCCCCTCGCGCATCGATGAGAAGGGCAAGGCCTATAAGGCCGACGCCGACGACGCCGCCTACGCAACCTTCCAGCTCAAGGGCGGGGTGATCGCGCAGATCAACTCGTCGTGGGTGACGCGGGTGCGGCGCGATGATCTTGTGACGTTCCATGTCGATGGGACGTTGGGCTCGGCCGTGGCCGGGCTACACAAGTGCTTCATCCAGCCGCGCACAGCCACGCCAAAGCCGGTGTGGAATCCGGACATTCCCCAAAAAATCGATTTCTTCGAGACCTGGCAGGAAGTGCCGGAGACGCGCGTCTTCGACAACGGGTTCAAGGCGCAGTGGGAAATGTTTTTGAAGCACGTCGCCGAGGATGCGCCGTGGCCCTATGGCCTCGAGGCTGGCGCCAAGGGCGTGCAACTCGCGACGCTGGGCCTCCAATCGTGGCAGGAGCGGCGCTGGGTCGATGTGCCGGCGCTGGGGCTCTAGTCGGTGGCTGATCGCGTCCTCTCGATGAATCTGGCCACCACGCGCGGAGCGTGGGGCTTTGCCGATGCGGTGGATGGGTGCCTGCGGCATGGCGTGACGGCGATTTCGCCGTGGCGCGATCAGGTGCAGGCGATCGGGCTCCGCGAGGCGGCGAAAATCGTCAAAACAAACGGCCTCCGCGTCACCGGCCTCTGCCGTGGCGGCATGTTTCCCGCGGCCGATGCCGAGGGCCGCAACAAGGCGCACGAGGATAACCTCCGGGCGATCGATGAGGCGGCAGTGCTTGGCGCGGAGTGCCTCGTGCTGGTGGTTGGCGGCCTGCCCGATAGTTCGCGCGATCTGCCCGCTGCGCGCCAGCAGGTGATGGAGGGCATTGCCGCCATTCTGCCGCGGGCGCGGGCGGCGGGCGTGCCGCTTGCCATCGAGCCACTGCATCCGATGTACGCGGCCGACCGGGCCTGCGTGAACACCATCGACCAGGCGCTCGACCTCTGCGAGAAGCTGGGCGACGGGGTTGGGGTCGCCATCGATGTCTACCATGTCTGGTGGGACCCGAACCTCGCCGCGGCGATTGCGCGCGCCGGAAAAATGGGCCGCATTCTTGCCCACCACATCTGCGACTGGCTAGTGCCGACCAACGATCTGCTGCTCGATCGCGGCATGATGGGCGACGGCGTCATCGACCTGAGGGGCATCCGCGCCATGATCGAGGCGGCCGGCTATTTCGGGCCGCAGGAGTGCGAAATCTTTTCGCGCGACAACTGGTGGAAGCGCCCCGGCGACGACGTGGTAAAGACCGTGGTCGGGAGGTTCGAGACGGTCTGCTGAATAGGAGCATTTGGCATGGTGGATGATCAAAAACGCCGGCGCTACGCGCTGGTGGGCACGGGGCATCGCGGCTCGACGATGTGGGGTCGTGACCTGCTCACCGGCTGGCGCGACTCCCTCGAGCTCGTGGCGCTCTGCGACATCAATCCGCTCAGGGCCGAGCGGTCGCGCAATGTCATCGGCTCTAACGCACCGATCTACACTTCAATCGAAGAGACGATGGCCGAGGCAAAGCCCGAACTGGTGATCGTCACCACCCGGGATTCGACGCATGACGACATCATCGTGGCGGCGCTCGAAGGCGGGGCCGACGTCATCACCGAAAAGCCGATGACGACGACGGCGGAGAAAATCCGCCGTATCCGCGATGCCGAAAAACGCACCGGGCGCACTGTCAGCGTGTCGTTCAACTACCGCTTCGCCCCGACCGCCGCCAAGCTCAAGCGGCTGCTGCTCGACGGCGCTATCGGCACGCTGACCTCGGTCGATTTTCACTGGTATCTCGATACGCGGCACGGCGCCGATTATTTCCGGCGCTGGCACGCCTACGTCGAAAATTCAGGCTCGCTGTTCGTCCACAAGGCGACGCACCATTTCGATCTGCTCAACTGGTATATCGGGGCCGATCCCGACAGCGTCGCGGCCTTCGGCGTGCAGCGCAACTACGGGCCTAAAGGGCCGTTTCGCGGCGTGCGCTGCAAGGGCTGCGAGTTCGCCAGCCAGTGCGATTTTTACTTCGATATTTCCGCCGATCCGCTGCTCGAAACGCTCTATGAGGACCCTTCCGAGTTCGACGGCTATGTGCGTGACGCCTGTGTCTATCGCGAGGATATCGACATCCCCGATACGATGAGCGCGACGATCCGCTACGAGAACGACGTCCTGGTCTCCTATTCGCTCAACACGTTTATGCCGATCGAGGGCTACACCATCGCCTTCAACGGCACTGAGGGGCGGATCGAAACGCGCCTGTTCGAAAAGCAGCCCTTCGAGGTGCCCGAGGCCGACGAAATTCTGGTCGTCCGCAATTTCGGCAAGGGCGTCGAACGCATCGCCGTGCCGCATACCGGCGGTGGGCATTTCGGCGGTGATGACCGCATGCGCAACCTGATCTTCCACGGCGGCGACGATCCGCTTGGCCAGCGCGCCGGCTCGCGGGCGGGGGCCATGTCGGTGATGGTCGGCGTCGCCGCGCTCAAGAGCTCGCGGACGGGCGAGACGGTGTCGATCGGGGAGTTGGGCGGGATCGGGGGCTAGCCAATCGGCTGCCCTGCGATCCCGAATAGAGCGCTTATCGTCTAAATGTAGTCCAGAAAAATAGGCCTACTCCGCATAAGCAGAGCAAGGCGAGATAATACATTGAATAGTAGACGAGAATCGTCATCGTCAATATGACGAACACGAATCCGCAAGTGGCGGACACGTGGTACATTCGTCTTATCTTGATAGGAATAGATGGGTCGCGGTTAAATCGCGCGACTTCCCCGCGTCTTGCGTAATTTCTGTACTCCAGCGGAATGTAGTCCCTCATATTGGCGTGCCAAGCCCACCAATAGATCGCCGATACCGCTAGCGCGATCACGTCTAAGACAAACAGAATTGCCAATAGTGGCGGAATGGTTTGGCTCCAAGACACCCGACCCACGGATGCGAACGATGCATCAAGTAGAGAGTTCACTCCAGCGGCTTCAAGTCCTGCAGCAGGGTGGGGATCAGTTCGCTGACGGTGGGGTGAATGTGCATGGTGCGCGAGATGGCGGTGTAGGGCAGCTTGGCCACCATGTTGTCGATGAAGAGGTGGATAACCTCATCGCATTCGATGCCGAGGAGGGATGCGCCGAGCACGAGCTTGGTCTCGGCATCGACCAGCACCTTCATGAACCCCTGCGTTTCGCTGCGCTCGTGTGCCCGGCCGACGCGGCTCATCGGGCGGGTGGCGATGAGCGCCTTCATGCCGGAGGCGCGCACCTCGGTTTCGGTCATGCCGACGCGGCCCAACGGTGGGTCGATATAGAGATTGTAGGCCGTTGGCCGGTCGGTGACGCGGCGTGGATCGTTGTCGAAAAGGTTCGCGGCGACGATCTCGAAATCGTTGTAGGAGGTGTGGGTGAAGGCACCGCGGCCATTGACGTCGCCCATCGCCCAGATGCCGTCGACATTAGTCCTGAGCTGGTCATCGACTTCGATGTAGCCGCGCTTGTCGAGTTTTAGTCCCGCCTTGGCGACATCGAGATCCTCGACATTTGGTTTGCGGCCGGTGGCGCAAAGGATGTGACTGCCTTCGACCGTCAGCGGCTTGCCCTCGACCGTCACCGACAGGGCGATGCCGCCTGACGCCGTTTTCTTCACGGCGAAATCGCGAACATTGCAGCGCACGGTAATACCCTCTTTGGCGAGGATCTCCGTGATCGCCTCCGAGATGTCGGCGTCCTCGCGTGCCACGAGCCGCGGGCCGTATTCGAGGACGGTGACGTTCGAGCCGAAGCGGCGATACATCTGCGCGAATTCGAGCCCGATATAGCTGCCGCCGACGATGATCAGATGATGCGGCAGCACGTCGAGATCCATCATCGACTCGTTGGTCAGCACGGGAACGTCGGCGATGCCGGGCCAATCGGGGACGGTCGGCCTTCCGCCGGTGTTGAGGAAAATCTGCGGGGCGGTGTAACGCTGACCGGCGACCTCCATCTCGTGCGGGCCAGTGAACTTGGCCGAGCCCCAGAGGTAGGTCAGGTTCTCCATGTTCTGGAGCCAGCTGTTGAGGCTGGAGACCGAGTCCTCGACGATCGAGTCTTTCCTGGCCTTGACCTTCTTCATGTCGACGGCGACCGGACCGGCCGAGACGCCGAAGTCTGCGGCGCGTCGCGCCATGTGGGCGACGCGGGCGCTGGCGATCAAGGATTTTGTCGGGATACAGCCATTGTTGACGCAGGTGCCGCCGATATGCGCCCGCTCGACGAGCAGGGTTTTTTTGCCGGCGCCTGCGAGGCGGGCGGCAAGCGGCGGACCGGACTGGCCGCCCCCGATGACGATGGCGTCGAAGGCGTTAGGCATGGCGTCACTCCCTCTCCTGATCGGCAATGGTTAGAGCGTTCCGGGTGGGCGGGCAATCGCGGAAGGTCCTGCGATTGGGGGTTGAGTTCGCACCGGGCGACCTCTAGTCGGGAGGGATGAGCCCGCAGCGCCTTGTGATGCTCGTGTTTTTCCTCCAGCCGGTTGCCTTCGGCAGCTGGCTGCCACGGATTCCGGATATTCAGGCGCGGCTCGGGCTGGGACCGGCGGAGCTGGCGCTGGCGCTGCTCGGTATGCCGATCGGTATTTTGCTGACCCTGCCGTTTGCGGGGCGGCTTGTCGCTCACGTCGGCGCGCGGGCCGGTATCCAGTTCGGCTTTGCGGCGTTTCTCGTCGCCGTGTCGCTGCCAGCGTTTGCGCAGAACATCTATTGGTTGTTCGGCGGGCTGCTGCTCACCGGCATCGCTATGTCGTCGCTGGAGCTTGGGCTCAATGTCATCGCTGACGAAACCGAGCGCGCGACGGGTGCGACGATCATGAGCAAGTGCCACGGCTGCTGGAGCCTCGGCATGGCGCTCGGCAGCCTGATCGGCGTGGGTCTCGCGGCGCTGGGCTTCGCGCCGCAATGGTCGGTGCTGATTGTCGTCGCGCTGGTGATTCCTGGGGCAGTGGCAGTTGGCCGCGCCTTGCCGAACTGGCCGCCTGAAGCTCACCCGGTCCATGGTGGCAAATCGGCAGGGTTCTTCATTCCCGGTCCGATCCTGATCGGCATCTGCGCCTTTGCCTTCGGCTGCACGCTGGTCGAGGGAGCCTCGGCCGACTGGTCGGCGGTCTATCTCAGACAAGTGCTTGGCGCCGACGCCGCGGCTGCAGGCATTGGCTACACGGCGTTTGCCGTGATGGTCACCGCTGGGCGCCTGCTTGGCGACTGGATGAAGATCAAGTGGGGGCCGGTGACGGTGGCGCGGACCTGTTCGATCGTTGCCCTCATTGGCGTCGTATTGATCGTCGCGAGTCCGGCCTATGCCGTGTCGCTGATCGGCTTCGCGCTGGCGGGGTTTGGCGTGTCCGTCGCATTCCCACTGGCGGTGACTGCGGTGGCGGGCCTCGGCGATCGGCCCGCGGCAGCCAACGTCGCCATCCTCTCGCTGATTACGCTGACCGGCTTCCTGCTGGGGCCGCCGATCATCGGATTCATAGCGCAGCATGTGGGCCTCAGAGCGGGTCTCGCCGTGCTGCTGCCGGGCCTTGTGGCGAGCGTCATCCTGGCCGGCCTGTTGCAGCGCGGCCGAGCCGCCAGTCTGCCTCAGCCGCTCGAGGCTTTGCCCATCGGGAACGGCAAGTAGCCGATGAAGCCGGCGAGCTTCCAGGTGCCCGCGACGCGCCGGCAGAAATAGACCGTCTGCCAGTTGAGCACGTCGTAGCCGCCATCGGCCTTGGCGATCCGGCCGTCGAACTTTTTATGGGCCACCGCGACATCGCCGGAAATCTCGATCTCGCGGAGCGTCGTGGCCCGAAAAATGCCGGCCCGCTGATCCTCGGCGTATTTTATCGCGGCGCCCTCCTTGGCCTGCCGGAGCCACTCCTCGCGATAGACGTCGAGCGAGGGAAAGCCGATGGTCCAGCCATCCGGATTATCCTTGGCATTGCCGTTGATGCCGACAAACGCGTCGCGCACGAAATCGCCATCGACCATGCCCCAGTCCTGGGTGACGAAGGCGTCGATATCGCGGGGCACCAGCATCTGCCAGATGGCGGCGCGGTCGGGATCATTGGGGAAGGGATTCTGGTCGGTTTCGGACACTTTTGCACCAATAGAGGGAGGGAGATTAGCCGTCGAGGACGTCGCGCACGAAGCGCAGATTGCCGGCGGTGAGGCCGGCATCGACGGGAAGGGTCGTGCCGGTGATGCCGGCGGCGAGGGGGGAGGCGAGAAACAGCGCCGCGTTGGCGACATCTTCGGGTGTTACCAGCCGGCCGAGTGGATAGTGCGGCAGGACGCGGTCGAGCAGCGTCGGATCGGCCGCGAGGCGGTGATCCCAGGCCGGGGTTCGCACCGAGCCGGGGCAGATGCAGTTGGCGCGAATACCGTCCCGGCCATGTTCGACGGCGATGGCGCGGGCGTAGGCCAGCATCCCGGCCTTGGCGGCCGAATAAGCGGGATTGCCGAAATGGATAAGGCCGTTGACCGACGAGATGAGGACGATCGCGCCGGCCTTGGTTTCGACCATGTGGCTGAGGACAGGGCTCGCGACGTTGTAGGTGCCGGTGAGGTTGATAGCGATCTCGCTCTCCCACACCGTGGCGTCGACATCGGCCAGCGTCTCGGCGCGGGTGAAGCCGGCATTGCCGACGAGAATCTCGGGCCGTCCCGACCGTTCGACGGCGAGGGCGATGGCCCGCTTGGTCGCATCGGCATCGGTCAGCTCGTAAGCGAGTTTTTCGACGCCGGCCAGGTCATCGAGAAGCGCCGGATCGCGATCGCAGGCGGTGACCCTTGCTCCAGCGGCCAGGAAGGTTCTGACGAGCGCCCGGCCAATGCCGCCGCCGGCACCGGTGATGATCGCGTGCTTGCCGTCTATTCCAAACATTCGTCCTCCCCCCTTTAAGTGGCGCCAAATTTGTCCGGATTTACGCAAAACGCAATATCGGACGCAAAAAATCGCCTCTTGACGGCAAAACCTGTAAGGAATTTACATTCCAGGCATCGTCACGTTCACAAATCGGAAACGCGCTATGCCCGGAAAAGTCGTCTTTGGATCCGCCCCGGAGCGGCCGTTGTCTCCCGCCGTACGAGCCGGCGACTTCGTTTATGTCTCGGGTCAGGTGCCGACGAATGCTAAGGGCATCGTCATCGACGGCGGTATCGAGGCGCAGGTCAACCAGGTACTCGACAACATCAAGGCAGCGCTGGCGCTCGCCGGTGCGACGATGGACCAAGTGGTGAAAACCACCTGCATCCTCGAGGACGCGCGCGACTTCTCGGCGTTCAACAAAGCTTATGCCGCGTACTTCCCGAAAGAGCCGCCCGCGCGCACGACGATCGAAGCGCGGCTGATGGCCAAGATCATGGTCGAGATCGACGCTATCGCTTACGCGCCGCAACGCTGAGGGACATTTTTCCGCATGCGCATTTTTACGGCCTCGCTCGCCACCGAAACCAACACCTTTTCGCCGGTGCCCACAGACCGAGCGAGTTTCGAATCGGCGCTCTATGCGCCACCCGGCCAGCACCCCGAAACGCCCACGCTCTGTTCGGCGCCGATGATCGTGCTGCGGCGGATCGCGGCACGCGAAAAGCTGGACGTAGTCGAAGGGACGGCAGCGTGGGCCGAGCCGGGCGGCCTGCTGCAGCGGCAGACCTACGAAGAGCTGCGCGACGAGATTTTGGGGCAGCTCAAGGCGGCGCTGCCGGTCGATGGGGTGATCCTTGGCCTCCACGGCGCGATGGTGGCGCAGGGCTATGACGACTGCGAGGGCGACCTGCTGGAGCGGGTGCGCGCCATCGTCGGGCCAAACATCATTGTCGCGGCCGAACTCGATCCGCACAGCCATCTGACGGCCAAGCGCGTCGCTAACGCCGACATTCTGGCGAGCTTCCTCGAATTTCCGCATACCGATTTTGTCGAGCGGGCCGAGCATGTGGTCGACCTCGCGCTAAAAGCCATCCGCGGCGAGATCAAACCGAAGATGTCGATGTTCGATTGTCGGATGATCGAGGTGTTTCCGACCAGCCGGGAGCCGATGCGGAGCTGGGTCGACCGGATCAAGGCGATGCAGGGGCACGATGGGGTGCTCTCCGTCTCGCTGATCCACTGTTTCATGGCGGGCGATGTGCCGGAGCTCGGTACCCGCGTGCTCGTCGTGACAGACAACGAGCCGGCAAAAGGTGCGGCCCTTGCCGAAAAGCTCGGCATGGAGATTTTCGGCCTTCGCGGCCGGACGATGATGCCGCAGTTTTCGATCGACGGTGGGCTCGATCGGGCGGCCGGCATCGTTGTCAGCAAGCCGGGTAAGCCGGTGGTTATTTCCGATACCTGGGATAATCCGGGCGGAGGGGTCGCCGGCGACGGTACGCTGATCCTGCGACGGATGCTCGAGCGCGGGATGGACCGGTTCGCCGTCGCGACGATCTGGGATCCGATCGCCGTCAGCTTCTGCCGGGCGGCCGGCGAGGGCGCCGTAATGGGCCTCCGGTTCGGCGGCAAGGCGGGGCCCGATGGCGGTGCGCCGATCGACGCGATGGTCGAGGTCCGGCAGGCGGTGGCCGAGTCGTTCCAGAGCTTTGGACAGAGCATCGTGCCGCTCGGAGCGTCGGCGGTCGTACGGCTGGTGGGCACCGAGATCGACGTCATCCTCAATACGAACCGGACGCAGACGTTCGAGCCGGACGTTTTTTTCAATCTCGGCATCGATCCGCTGGCCAAGGACGTGCTGTTGGTCAAATCGACCAACCATTTCTATGCCGGGTTTGCGCCGATCGCGGCGGAGATCGTCTATATCGACGCGGGGGCGCCCTATCCCTCCAATCCGCGCGTCACCGACTACAAGAAGCTCAGGCGGCCGGTGTGGCCACGCGTGGAAGATCCCTTCGCCGACGCCGCGGCCTGACAGGCGTCAGTACCTTCCTTCTCCCCTTGTGGGAGAAGGTGCCCGAAGGGCGGATGAGGGGTGGGCCAAAGACTCCGTGTTTGTGGCTCACCCCTCATCCGTCTCGGCCTAGCGGTCGATCCACCTTCTCCCGCAAGGGGAGAAGGAAGAAGTCGCCGGGCCGCTCACGCGGTGTGCAAAACCGTGCACGTTCCGCAGGCATGCGGCTGCAGTTTTGAACATTAATTTCATCGGTCGAAGATATAGAACGGTATTTCGCCCCGATTCAGCGAATCTGGCTTGACAGAAATGTCATGAACTTTTTCATTGTGGAAAGAATTTACAGAACGGGCCTCCGCGAGAAATCGCGGCGCGGTGTTTCGGACCAGAGGGTATCGCATGCGGGTAGGGATTATCGGGCTTGGCCATCGGCTGAGCTATCTGGCGCGCATCTTTTCGGTGACGCTTGGCGACGATTTTACGGTGGTCGCGCATGTCGACCCCGAGATGTTCGGCCTCCCCTACACCCAAGAGCACGACATCAAGATCGGCACGCGTCACCAGACGCTCGAGGCGATGTTGAAGGCCGAAAAGCTCGACATGTTGATGGTCGGTTCGCCCAACCATATGCACCTCGACCACATCCGGATCGGCCTTGAGGCCGGCTGCAAGATCTTTACCGAAAAGCCGGTTGTCACCACGGTGGCGGAGACGATGGCGCTGGCGCAGCTCATCCACCAGTACGGCTCCGACAACATCATGGTCGGGCTCGTGTTGCGGTACGCGCCGCTCTATGTCGACCTGCGCAAGGCCCAGGCCGACGGCCTCCTAGGCGACATCGTTTCGATCGAGGCTTGCGAGCATATCGCGCCCTATCACGGGGCGTTCTTCCAGCGCGACTGGCGCCGCTACGAAAAATACTCGGGCAGTTTCATGCTCGAAAAATGCTGCCACGACCTCGACCTCTACAACGGCGTCATGGAGTGCCGGCCGAAATACGTCTCGAGCTTTGGCGGGCGCAAGACCTTCATCCCGAAGAATGCCCCGCAGGTCTCAGGCATCAACGACATGGAAGTCTATTTCCGGAAACCGGGTGGCTGGAATGCCTCCGACAAGGTGTTCGACACCGACGCCGACATCATCGATTTCCAGACGGCCATCGTCGAATACGAGAATGGCGGGTCGCTCTGCTTCCACACCAATCTCAACGTTCCTGACGAATATCGCCGCTTTGCGGTGATGGGCGCCAAGGGCATGGCCGAGGGCGATTTCGTCCGCAATTTCTTCAAGGTGCATGACGCCCGCACCTCCGACAAGCTGATCGACAAGGTCTATGGCAGCTCCGAACTCTCGGTGCATTACGGCGCCGACGAGCAGATGGCGAGCGACATCGCCAAGCATCTCGTCGATGCGACGCCGCTGCCGGTCTCGATCGTCAATGCGCTCGAAGCGGGCCTCCTCGCGCTGACCATGGATCAGGCGCGCAAAACACGATCGGTTATCGATATGAGCCGGATGTGGGCGCAGTTCGATGCGGCGCTTGCGGGCGAGCCCGCCGCGGAAGCAGCGGCTTAGGAGGCAGGGGCGGTGATCAACTCAAGAAGCGCCATCACCTTCGCCCTTATCTTTCTCATCCCGGCGACGCTTTATACGCTGGTGATCGTTGCCTATCCGCTGGTCGATACGGTCAATCTCAGCTTTACCAATGCCGGCCTCCCCAAGAGCTATCACTGGGTCGGCTGGGACAATTACGCCAAAATCTTCAACTCCAGCTTCGCGATGGTCATCGGGCGGACGTTCCTTTGGACGTTCTGCTCGGTCGGCCTGAAGATGATCATCGGCACCGCCGGCGCCGTACTGCTCAATGCGGCGGTGCCCGGCCGGACGCTGTTCCGCGTGCTCACGCTGCCGCCCTGGATCATCCCGATGGCGATCGGCATCTTCATGTGGGGCTGGCTCTACAACGGCCAGTTCGGCATGATTTCGGGCGTGCTGCAGAACGTGGGCGTGCTGCATACGCCGTTCGCCTGGCTCGCCTACGGCTGGAGCGCCTTCTGGGCAACGATCCTCACCGACGTGTGGATCGGCGTGCCGGTGGTGACGATCTACCTGCTGGCCGCGATCCAGGCGATCCCGAAAGACCTTTACGAGGCGGCATGGGCTGACGGCGCTGGGCGCTGGTACCGGTTCCGGCGCATCACGTTACCGCTGATGCGGCCGGCGGCATTGACCATGTCGATGCTGTCGCTGATCGCCACGTTCAACTCCTTCGACATCATCTGGATTTTGACGCAAGGCGGGCCGAACAGCCAGACCACGACGATGATCATCGACACCTACAAGACCGCCATCGGCTCTTACAAATACGGTGAAGGCGCAGCCCGCGCGGTGCTGATCTGCATCTTCCTCAGCCTCTTCTGCCTGTTCTACTTCCGCGCCGTTAATCGCCTGTCGAAGGGAGATTCCCGATGACCGAGATCACCGACCGGCTGCAGCCGGCGGCACCCCTCGTTGCGGCCAAGCGCGTCGCCGCCGAAGTGCCGATGATCGACCGCTACAAGTGGTTCGAAAAGGTCGGCATCTATGTTGGCATCGCGGTGTTTCTGTTCTTCGTGCTCGCGCCCTTCATCGAAGGGTTCCGCGTTTCGCTGCGGCCGCTCGACCACCTGTTCTCCTCTCCCTATGTGTTCTGGCCGGACGACGCCTCGATCAATGCCTATTTCCAGATGTGGCAGGACGTGCCGCTGCTCGGCCGCTACATCTTCAATTCGCTGTTTATCTCGCTCGTCATCACCATCGTGGTGCTGCTCCTCGTCGTGCCGGCGGCCTATGCCTTCGCGCGGTTCGAGTTTCCGGGGCAGGGCGTGCTGCTCGGGGCGTTCCTCGCCGTCAACATGGTGTCGGGTGCAGTGCTGCTCATCCCGCTCTACCGGCTGATGCGCACGCTTGGGCTGCTCAACACCTATTACTCGATGATCGTGCCGGGCGTGGCGTTCCTGATCCCGACGGGCATCTGGTTGCTCAGGGCCTATATGATGGGCATTCCGCGCGAGCTCGACGAGGCTGCGTGGGCCGACGGCGCTTCGCGATTCTACATCTTCCGGCGGGTGATCCTGCCGCTTGCCATGCCTGGCGTCATGGTGGTCGGCCTTGCGACTTTCATCGGCGCCTATGCAACGCAATTCATCTTCGCCCTGACGTTCAATTCCAAGTCCGAACTGATGCCGCTGGCGGTCGGGCTCTACTCGTTCTTCGGCAAGGAGCGGGTGGTCTGGAACGAACTCATGGCTGCAAGCTTCGCCGGCGTGCTGCCGGTGATGATCGTGTTTTTCTTTCTGCAGCGTTACCTCGTGGCCGGCATGACCGCCGGCGCCATCAAGCAATAATCAAGAACTCGCTTCCGTGAGGGGGCAAGTAACAAAGCAAGGGACGGTACAATGACGAAACACAGCATAATCTTAGGCGGGGCGATGGTCGCCCTGCTCGGGTCGACGGCGATCGCGTTCGCCGACGACAAGCCGGTCAGCATGATCCAGTGCGGCGATGCCATCGCCGAAACCTATCCGGCGCTCATCACGCAGTGGGAAGCCAAGAATCCGGGCTACAAGGTCAACGTCGAAATCGTCGGCTGGGATCAGTGCCAGGATAAGGTGACGACGCTTGCCGCTGCCGGCACGCCAGTCGCCCTCGCCTATGTCGGTTCGCGTACGCTGAAGCAGTTCGCCGACAGCGACCTGATCATCCCCATCACCTTCACCGATGCGGAAAAGGCGGCATACTACCCGCACATTCTCGACACCGTGACCTATAACGGCCAGCAGTGGGGCATCCCCACCGCCTTCTCAACCAAGGCCGTGTTCTGGAACAAGGACCTCTTCACCAAGGCCGGCCTCGATCCGAACAAGCCGCCGACCACGTGGGACGAACTCTATGCCGACGCCAAGGCGATCAAGGACAAGACCGGCATCGCCGGCTATGGCCTGCCCGCCAAGACGATGGACAACACGATGCACCAGTTCCTGCACTTCGTGTACACGAACAACGGCACGGTGACCGATGCGTCGGGCAAGGTGACCCTCGACTCTCCGGAAAATCTCGCGGCGCTCGAGTTCTACAAGAAGCTCGTGCCGGTCTCCGAAGATGGCCCTTCGGCCTACGACCAGGACGACATGATCAAGATCTTCTCGGACGGCAAGGTCGGCATCATTGAAGGTGGCCCGTGGGTCCGCAATCAGGTGCCAAAGACCATCAACTGGGGTGTGGCTGCGCTGCCCGTCGGCCCCTCGGCCAAGGGTGCCGGCACGCTGCTGATCACCGACTCGACGGCTGTGTTCAAGGGTTCGGGGGTTGAGGCCCAGGCGCTCGATCTCGCCAAGCTCCTGACCAATCCCGAGAACCAGTTCGCTTATGAAAAAACGCACGGTCTGACCCCGGTTCGTCCGGTCGCTGGCGTTGCGGATCTGATCAAGGAAGATCCGACCTGGAAGCCGTTCCTCGACGGTATCGCCTTCGGTGGTCCGGAGCCCCTGTTCAAGGACTATAAGGGTCTCCAGAACTCGATGATCACGATGGTCCAGTCGGTCGTCACCGGCCAGGCCGAGCCCAAGGACGCGCTGACCAAAGCGGCTGGCGATATCGGGCAGTACGAATAAGCGAAAGCTCACCAATCCCTGGCGCGGCGGTCCATCCGCCGCGCCATCCAGCCGTCATCCGGAGAATCGATCCTTGAGCGAACTCACGCTTTCAAACCTGCAGAAGTCGTTCGGCGGGACCGAGGTCATCAAGGGCATCGATCTCGATGTCGAACCGCAGGAGTTCGTGGTTTTCGTCGGCCCGTCGGGTTGCGGAAAATCGACCCTGCTCAGAATGATTGCCGGGCTTGAAGCGACGAGCAATGGCGACATCATCATCGGCGACAAGCGGGTCAACGATCTGCCGCCGGTCGAGCGCGGCATCGCCATGGTGTTCCAGAGCTACGCGCTCTATCCGCACATGACGGTATTCGAAAATATCGCCTTTCCGCTGCGCGTCGAAAAGCTGCCCAACAGCGAGATCAAAACCAAGGTCGACGAAGCGGCGCGTATCCTCCAGCTCAACGATCATCTCCAGAAGAAGCCCGGCACGCTATCTGGCGGCCAGCGCCAGCGCGTCGCCATCGGCCGCGCCATTGTCCGGGCTCCGCGGATTTTCCTCTTTGACGAACCGCTCAGCAATCTCGATGCGGCGCTCCGCACCGACATGCGCATCGAGCTGATGCGGCTCCACAAAGACCTCGGCGCGACGATGATTTATGTCACGCACGACCAGGTCGAGGCGATGACCATGGCCGACAAGATCGTGGTGCTCAACGCGGGTCGTATCGAACAGGTTGGCAGCCCGCTCGACCTCTACAACCGCCCGGACAACCGGTTCGTCGCTGGATTTATCGGCAACCCGAAGATGAATTTTCTCGACGGCACCGCAACCGCTGCCGATGGCACCGGCGTGACCGTCGATCTCGGCGCGCTTGGCACAATCAGGGTGCCGCGGCCTGCGCCCGGAGCGCTCAAGGATCAGCCGGTAACGGTCGGTATCCGGCCCGAGCATGTCGAGCTCGATGCCGGCGGCTTTACGCTCGAGTTGACACCGACGCTGATCGAGCGGCTCGGCATCCACACCATTGCCTATTCGCCGCTCGGCGCGACCGGTACGTTCACCGCGTTGTTCGACGGCGAGCCGGCGGTGGCCGAGGGGCAGACGATCAAGATCGGGGTGGACCCGGCGCAGGTGCATCTCTTCGACGCAACGGGGCGCAGCATCGGCCAGACGGGCTGAGACGGGCGGGAGGAAAACCGATGCTCGATCTCGTCGGGCAATTGCAGGCAGAGCGCGAGAGTTTTTCCCGTTCCGAGCGGCGGCTGGTCGATGTCGTGCTCAAGGATGTCGACGCGGCCGTCAACGGCTCGATCGTCGAGCTTGCTTCGCGCGCCGACATTTCGCCGCCGACGATCACCCGCTTCTGCCGCCGGCTCGGCTGCCAGAGCTTTTCCGAGTTCAAGGTGAGGCTGGCGAAGAGCCGTATCGTTGCCGAGCGTTACCTTGTGGCGCCGACTGGGCCGCAAACGGCTCATGATATCGCGCGGCACATCATCAACGCGGCGCAGTCGACGCTTTACGGCTTCTTCGAGAGTCTCGACGCCGAGGCAGTGGAGAACGCTGCCGAACTTATCGTGCCATCGAGCTATGTGCTCTGCTTTGGCTCGGGCGGTACCTCCTCGATGGTGGCCAACGAGTTCGAGACGCGGCTGTTCCGGCTGGGGCTCAAGGTCACGGCTTCGATCGATCACCAGGCACAGATGATGCGGACGGCGGCGGCGCCCAAGGGGACTGTGATCATCGCGTCCTCGATCAGCGGCCGCAATGTCGAGCTGGCGCGGACGCTGGCGATCGCCGGCGAATACGCCATGGACCGCATCGTGCTGACGCGGCCGAATTCGCCGGTCGCCGAGCACGCCGATGTGCTGCTCGCGGTCGACGTGACCGAGGAGGACGACATCCTCCGCCCTTCCGCCGCGCGCTACGCCTGCCTCGCGATGATCGACGTATTGGCGCAGACGGTCGCGACCCGCATGCAGGCCCGCGCGGTGGGCAGCATGCGCAAGATCAAGCACCAGCTCATCGTCAACCGCGACGGCGACGACACCCAGCCGCTGGGGGACTGAGCATTCGCCGCCCTACCAGCGTGCCTCCGCACGCCGCTTTGCTTTCACCATCGGGGTTCCCATGACCGCTTCTGCCCGCATCGCTTTTCGCCTCGAGACCCGTTGGACGCCGCCGCGCGATGGGGAGCCGCTCGCCTATGAGTTCAAGCTGACGAACTCAGGGGCCGACCCGGTCTCGGACTTCAAGCTCTGCGTCAGCGGGCCGGCGCGGATCGACCCCGCGGCGCAGATCGAGGGTGGCAGGCTGACGAGCCGGATTTCCAACCACGCCGAACTGACGCCCGATGCCGGTTTCGTCCTTGAGCCAGGCGCAACCTGGACGCTGACGGTCCGCGGCCTGTCCTACACGCTGAAACACTGGAGCGATGGCGCGACGACCGCCTATCTCGCTTTCGCCGACGGCAGCACTGCGCCGGTCGCGGTTAATCCAACGATCGCAACAGGGCAGAATGCGCCGCTGCGCAAGGGGACGCAGAAATATCCGGTGCCGGGGCCAGGTGTCGCGCCTGTGGTGATTTCGGTTATCCCGTGGCCGGCGCGTGTTGCCGTCGAGGGGCGCCGCGATGTGCCGGCCGGGCTTGATCCTCAGGGTGAGACCGAGGCGGCGCGCGCTGCCATTGCGGCCTTCGCCGAACTCACCTCGTCCCTGTTTCCCGCCGAAGGCATCGTGCGCCCGGGCGCGGAAGGTGGTCTCTCTGTGCGGCTTGCGGTGGATGACCGGCTTGGTCCCGAGACCTATCGCATCGGTTTTGGCGACGGCGTCTCGATCCATGCCGCGACGCAGACAGGTTTTCTCTATGGGCTGATCACCCTTGGACAGATCTGGCGCGGCGCCCGGCACTATCCCGAGACATTCATTTTCCCGGCCGGCGGCGAGATTGCCGATGCACCGGAATATGAGTTCCGCGGCAGCCACCTCGATGTGGCCCGGCAGTTTTATTCCTCATCCGAGGTGACGCAGTTCGTCCGGCTGTTGGCGTGGAGCAAGATGAACCGCTTTCACTGGCACCTGTCGGACGACGAAGCGTGGCGGGTCGAAAGCGATGCCTATCCGGCGCTGACGTCGGTCGGCGCGTGGCGCGGCCATGGCTTGTCGATCCCGGCGCTGCTCGGTTCAGGCGCTGCGCCGCAGGGGGGCTACTACAGCAAGGCAGCGATCCGCGAGATCGTGGCGCTGGCCGGCCGGTTCGGTATCGAGGTGATCCCCGAGATTGACGTGCCCGGTCACTGCTTCGCGCTGCAAGCCTCGATCCCGGAACTGATCGATCCCGGACAGCATGGCGACTATTCGTCGGTGCAGGGTTTCCCCAACAACTGTATCAACCCGGCCTTTGAGACGACCTATACGATCCTTGAGACGATCTTCGACGAACTGATCGAGCTGTTTCCCTCAAAGATCATCCATGTCGGGGCCGACGAAGTGCCGCTAGGCGCCTGGTCGGGGTCGCCGCTGGCGCTCGACAAACTCAGGGAAATCGGCGGGGAAGCGATGGCGGCTGCGCACGCCAAGCGGCTCGGCGTGCTGACCAATACGCATGGCGCGGACGATATCGAAGGCTCGGGCGCGGCGGCACTGCAGGCGATCTTTTTGAAGCGCATCCAGGCGTTCCTCGCCTCGCGCGGCTGCATCACCGGCGGCTGGGAAGAGGTGGCGCATGGCGATGTGGTCGACAAGGAGAAGGTCTATCTCGTCGGCTGGCGGTCGGTTGAGGTCAACGCCCAGCTTGCCGGGCGCGGCTATGACGTCGTGGTCTCGCCGGGGCAGGCCTATTACCTCGATATGTCGCAGGGCATCGAATGGGTCGAACCGGGGGCAAACTGGGCCGGCATTTCCAGCGTCGAGAATACCTACAATTTCGAGGCGTCGGCCGGCTGGACCGACGAGCAGAAGAAACACTTGCTCGGCGTGCAGGCTTGCATCTGGAGCGAGCCGATGACCGACCGGGCGGTGTTCGACCGGCTGGTGTTCCCGCGGCTCAGCGCCATCGCCGAGGCCGGCTGGACGGCGCCAGCGCAAAAATCCTTTGCCCGGTTTTCGGCGCTTTGTGGGCTCATGCCCAATCTCTACGGTCACTGGTCTGATTGAGTCGCTAAGGGGACCGGCGAGGGGTGACCGCTTCCGCCGATCCCGTCCCACAACAGGATTTTACTGATGCGCATAGCTGTCGCCGGGCTCCACACGGAGTGCTCCACCTATAACCCCGTGCTGATCCCGGCCGATGCGTTTCGCGTGCTGCGCGGCGAAGCGCTGCTCGCCGACCCCTACTTTGCCTTTCTCAAGGACTATCCCGGCACCTATGTGCCCTTCCTCCACGCGCGAGCGGTGCCGGGCGGGCCGGTAGCGCGGGCGGCCTATGAGGCGTTCAAGACGGAAATCCTCGATGGCCTAGCGGTCGGCGGCCCGTTCGATGGCGTCTATCTCGCGATGCACGGCGCGATGTTCGTCGAGGGCATGGAGGACGCCGAGGGTGATTTCATCAGCGCCGTGCGTCGCATTGTCGGCCCGGATGTGCCGATCTCGGCGAGCTACGATCTTCATGGCAATGTCTCGCAGCGGATCATCGACGCGCTCGACATGTTTTCGACCTATCGCACGGCGCCGCACATCGACGTCGAGGAGACGATGCGGCGGTCGCTGGCCATGCTCGTCAAATCGCTGGAGACCGGCGTGCGGCCAAAGTTGCTCTGGGCGCCGATTCCTGTGGTAGTGCCGGGGGAGCGGTCTTCCACGGTCGATGAGCCGGCGAAATCGCTCTACGCCAAACTGCCCGAGATCGAGACGGCCGACGGTATCTGGGACGCCTCGCTGCAGGTGGGATATGTGTGGGCGGACGAGCCGCGGGCTACCGCGGCGGCAATCATCACCGGCACGGAATTGCAGCCGATGAAGGAAGCGGCGCTGCGACTGTCGCTGAGCTACTGGACGGCGCGGCGGCAGTTTGTGTTCGGCACGAAGACCGGGTCGCTCGAAGAGTGCGTCGGCTGGGCGCTGGCCAGCGAGACACACCCCGTGGTGCTGGCCGAGTCCGGCGACAACCCGACGGGCGGTGGCGTCGGCGACCGGGCTGAAGTGCTCGCGGCGCTGATAGAGGCCAAGGGCAAGGGCGTGATCTTCGCCGGCATCTGCGACAAGCCGGCGACTGAGGCAGCATACGAAGCGGGCGTTGGCGCGAAGCTGGAGCTTTCGATCGGCGGCGCGCTCGACCCCTCCAGCACACCGGCCAAAGTGAAGGCCACGGTGCGCAAGGTGCTCAGAACCGACGATGCAACAATGCGCGAGGCCGTGCTCAGAATTGGCGGTATCGATCTGGTGGTGACGGCGCGGCGGCGGCCTTTCCACAATATCGAAGATTTCACCAAGCTCGGACTCGATCCGAAGGCGGCAAAAATCGTGGTGGTGAAATCGGGCTATCTGTCACCGGAACTCGCGCCGATCGCCAATCCGAGCCTGATGGCGCTGACGACGGGTGTCGTCGACCAATATGTCGAACGCCTGCCGCGGCTGAGGAAGCAGCATCCAACCTTTCCGTTTGATGATGAGTTCGATTTTTCGCCTGAGGTATTTTTGTCGGATCGGTCGGCGTAAGGGGTGGGGCGCTCACGTGCTGGGCTCCCCCTCACCCGGCCTCCGCTGCGCTCGGCCGACCTCTCCCCGACGGGGAGAGGAACCCGCCGTCTTAGTGCTCATAAAATATGGGGCCATCGCCTCGCCATTCCTCGCCCCGTCGGGGAGAGGTCCGTCCGGTAGGACGGGGTGAGGGGGCCTAGAGCGCTGGCCTAACGTCCTTGCTCATGCCAGAAGTAGCGCCGACCGCGAGGGAGAGACTGCATGCGTTATTCGGCCTGTATCGAGCTGCTGTTCCGGAAGGAAATTCCGGTGTTTGCCGATCGTATCCGGGCAACGAAAAGCGCGGGGCTCGATGCCGTGGAATTCTGGGCGTGGAGCAACAAGGATCTCAGCGCAATCGAGACGGCGCTCAAGGAAACCGGCCTGCCGCTTGCCGGCATTTTGTGCGAGCCAATCGCCAACATCACCAATCCTGCGACGCATGACTTTTTTCTCGAAGGCGTGAAAGCATCGCTCAAGGCAGCCCAGCGGCTGGGTACGAAGATGATGATCGCGCAGGGCGGCAATGTGATCGCCGGCGCGTCGCGTGCCGACCAGCACAAGGCCATCGCCGATTGCCTCAGGCGGGCGGCAGATATCGTTGCCGGCAGCGGTGTGACGATCGTGCTCGAGCCGCTCAACGACCGGGTCGATCATCCCGGCTATTTTCTGACCTCGACCACCGAAGGCCTCGACGTCGTCGATGAGGTGGGGCGGCCGGAGGTGCGGTTGCTCTACGACATCTATCATGCCGCCGCGATGGGCGAGGGGATCGAACTGCTCGACGGCCGCATCGATCGGATTGCTCACGTGCACCTCGCCGATACACCCGGGCGGCACGAACCCGGGACCGGGGCAATGAATTGGCGGGCGCGGCTAGATTGGCTCGCTGCCCACGGCTATCAGGGCTTTGTCGGGCTCGAATATACGCCGGTGGCCGAGACCGTCGCGAGCCTCGCTTTCCGCTAGGCCACCTTGATCCCAAAGCCGCGCAGCATTTCGGTCGCTTGCGCCTTTGAGATGGTGGCGCCCTTGAGCAGCGGCGCTTCGGTCATGGCGATGGCGCCGAGGTCGCCGCCGCGGAGGTCCGCGCCTTTGAACTGAGCGTTCTTGAGGGCCGCTTCACGCAGCGAGCAGCGCTCGAGGATGGCATCGCGGAAATCGGCTTCGGTCAGGTCGGCCTCGCTCATATCGAGCCCCTGCAGGGTGGCTTTACGAAAATTCATGCGCTTGAGGTTGGCGCTGACCAACAGGCAATCGGTGAAGGTGTAGTCGATGCCGGTGGCCTCGCCGAAATTGGCGCCGCTCAGCCGGCATCCCTCGAAGCGGGCCGAGCCGAGTTTTGCGCCGGAAAAATCCGCGGTGGTGAAATCGCAGCGGTCGATAACGGCGTCGGCCAAATCGGCGCCGCGTAGGCGCGCCTTGGCGCCCTGGCAGCGGACGAAGCGCGTCTCGATCAGGTTTGCGGCGGTGAGATCGCTGCCACGAAAATTGCAGGTGTCGAAACGGCACTCAGCGAGGTCGAGGCGGGACAGGTCGGCCCCGGCAAAATCGACCTCGGCAAAACTGCGCTCCCCGGCGGCGAGGCGGGCTTTTAGCTCCGTTCGGTCAGTCATAACTGTTCTCCGGCCCTGAGACCCGGGGTGGGAAAAAGCAACCTGCCGCGGCCGCCTTGCGCACTGTCACAATCGGTGAAACGCTCAATTGTGACAGTCGGCTGCAGTCTATCGGCGCTTGCCGAAAAGGGCAGCGTCCACGGCGTGTTGTTTGTTGGGTAAAAGGAGAAAATGATGAAGGCATTTCGCTCGATTTTGCTGTCTTCGGCCGCTTTTGCGGTGGTGACGGGGCTTGCCGCGGCCGTTTCGGCCGCCGACCTCCCCAAGCCGGCGCCCGCCGCCGACAGTACCGCAGCCCCCGCTGCCGACGCGGCGTCGACAGCCGGCGTGGCGCAAAATGACAATCTCAACGCGGTGCTGTGGGACCAGACCTCCGTCGAGTTCAAGGCCAACACCACCGGTGCGTATGCGCTTGGAAAACTGCGGCTCGATCAGGCGCTGGCGGATACGAGCTGGTCGGCAGCGGCCGAGCAGACCGGCGATTTCCACGCTTTGCCGCCGGCGGTCATCCTCGATGTCGATGATACGGTCCTCAATACGTCGGCATATCAGGCCTGGACGGTCAGGGCGGGCACGTCCTATTCGGGCAAGACGTGGGGCGCCTATGTGAACGCCGAGAAGGATGTCGCCATCCCCGGCGCCGTCGATTTCACCCAGTACGCCGCCTCGAAGGGCGTAAAGGTGTTTTACGTCACCAACCGCACCAAGGACGAGGAAGCGCCGACCGTCGAGGAAATGACCAAGATGGGCTTCCCGATGGGCGGCAATGTCGACACGTTCCTCTCCTCCAAGGAGCAGCCGGACTGGGGTTCGGCCAAGGGCACGCGCCGCGCCTTCATCGCCAAGAACTACCGCATCGTGCTGCTGTTCGGTGACAATATGGGCGACTTCACCGACGAATATACGGGTACGGTCGCCGAGCGCGACGCGGTGTTTGCCAAGGACGCGGCGCACTGGGGCCACGATTGGATCGCGCTCCCCAATCCGACTTACGGCTCGTTCGAATCGGCGCCCTATAACAGCGACTATTCGAAGACGCCGGATCAGCAGCGCCAGATGAAGCTCGATACGCTGGTGCCGTGGAGCGGCCCCACGCCGTAAGGAATCTCGCGTGAGACCCTCTCCTCTGGGAGAGGGGCAGCATCGTTCAATATTCGACGACAGATCGAAGCGTGGCTGCTGGTTTGTTGAACAGCCGGAACTCCCATATTCCTTTCAACAGGAACGGGAGTTTTTCCATGCTGAACCAGATCAAGGGCCTGCACCACGTGACTGCGATGGCGCGCGGTGCGGCCGACAACAACACCTTTTACACCAATACGCTCGGCCTGCGCCGGGTGAAGAAGACCGTCAATTTCGACGAGCCGAGCGTCTATCACCTCTACTATGGCGACGAGCTCGGCACGCCGGGATCGGTCATGACGTATTTTCCGTTCCCCGACATAGGGCGCGGCCGGCCGGGTACGGGCGAAGTCGGTACGACGGTGTTTGCCGTGCCGGAAGGTTCGCTCGCCTTCTGGGAACAGCGACTCAATGCGCAGAACGTCGGCAACGTCGAGCGCGGCGAAAGTTTTGGCCAGAAGCGGCTGACCTTTCGCGGTCCGGATGGTGACGGCCTCGCGCTGGTCGAAGTGGCTGGCGACAATCGTTTACCGTGGACCGGCGGCGATGTCGCCAGCGACGAGGCGATCCGGGGTTTCCACTCCGCTTCGCTGCGGCTCAAGGACGGCGGTGCGACCGAGGGGCTGCTCAACTTCATGGGCTACCAGGAGGCCGAGCAGCATCAGGGCGTCAAGCGGTTCGTCTTGCCGGGCGGCAACGGCGCCGATTTCATCGACATCGAGACGTTGCCCACAGTTGAGCGGGCGGGGCTCGGTGCAGGATCGGTGCATCACATCGCCTATGCGGTGCCGGATCGTGCGGCGCAACTCGAAGTGCGCAAGGCGCTGGTCGATACCGGTTTTGCGGTGACGCCGGTGATCGACCGCGACTATTTCTGGTCGATCTATTTCCGCACGCCGGGTGGTGTGCTGTTTGAGATCGCGACGAACGAGCCCGGCTTCAATGTCGATGAGGATACCGCACATCTCGGCGAGGCTCTCAAACTGCCGAGCCAGCATGCCCATCTCAGAGCACAGCTTGAAAAGACGCTCGAACCGCTGGAGGCTTGAGATGAGCAAGGACGGCTATATCTATCGCGAACGGATCGGGAGCGGCGCCGGCGCGCCGCTGCTGTTCCTGTTCCACGGCACGGGCGGCGACGAAGATCAGTTCTTCGATATCGGCGGCCAGTTGCTGCCGGGCGGGCATCTCATCGCGGTTCGAGGCGACGTTTCGGAGCGCGGGGCATTACGTTACTTCAAGCGCACCGGGGAAGGCCAGTACGACATGGCCGACCTTGCTTCCCGCACCGACGCGATGGCGGCGTTCATCGCCGCTCACGTCGGCGAGAAGCGGCCAACGGCGGTCTATGGGCTGGGCTATTCGAACGGCGCCAACATTTTGGCTTCGGTGCTGTTCAAGGCACCGGACCTGCTCGATGGCGCGGTGCTGATGCACCCGCTGATCCCCTTCGAGCCGCCAGCAGCGCCCGGCCTCAAGGGCAAGCATGTGCTGATTACTGCCGGTCAACGCGACCAGATCGCGCCGGCTGAGGGAACGCAGAAGCTGGTCGACTATTTTGCGGGGCAGGGGGCGCTGGTCGAGGCGCGCTGGCATCTTGGCGGGCACGAATTGCGGCAGGAGGAATTTGCTGCAGCGCAGGCATTGCTCGCGCCGGCAAAAGCGGCCTGAGGTCAGGCCTTCTTAAACGTCGACTGCTGGCGCGAAGTATCAGCCTCCTCCGGGGAAACCTGGGGGAGGTTTTCGTTTGCCTCGGGTGGTGGAGTCTGCCGCTGCGGAGCAGGCTTCTCCTGCTCAAGCCGCTGGCGCACCTCGCGGGCATAGACATCGGCGAAACTGAAACTCATTTCACTCATTTCCTGCCATTTGGTAACTAAGTCGCAACTCACCCAAAGGTTTCGCTCCCTACGTTCAAATACGCGACGTGGTTACAGTTTGATGAAATTGCAGGTGATGGCCGACATCGTGTCGTCGGCCGATTGCTGCTGTGCTAGGAACTTCGGCGCGACGTTGGGAGAGGGAAACGATGCTCGGCAAGGTTCTTCTGGGGTTGGCTCTGGCGCTGCTGCTGGTGCCTGCCGCACACGCCGCGAGCTTCGATTGCACCAGGGCGCGCACGCCGTTTGCCCAGGCGATTTGCACCCACCCCGATCTGTCGAAAGCCGACGATACGCTTGCGGCAACATTCAAGGCGGCGCTTGACGGTCTTTCGGCACCGGCCGCGGCTGAGGTGTCGGCGGACCATGACGCCTGGGTCAGATATGCCAATATTGCTTGCACTGACGATGCGAAGCTGGCGACCAGGCCCTACGACACCGTTGGCCTCAACTGCTTACGAAATCTGTTCACCGACCGAACAGTTTGGCTGAAGAACAGCAGAACGTTGGGCGGGCTGCGGTTCTATTATGTGGATCACTATGAGGCATTGCGGACGGGCCTCCCCAAACCAGATGGTGTCGCGACCAAGTCGGTATCAACGCCGCGGATCGACGCCAATACGCCTGAGGCCGCTGCCTTCAATCTCTTTGTCAGCGGCTTGCCTGACCTGATGCCTGACAGCGGAAATACTTATGCGAACGACTCCGACTCCTCCTCGCTGGTTGTCACCGGCGTGGTTCCGGCGCGGATCACGATGAAACTGGACAACTACCTTCACCCTAATCGGGCAGCGCATGGGCGGACGGCCGTGACCTATGTCCACTATCTGAGGGATTCCAATCGTCGCCTCGTGGCAGGTGACGTGTTTTCCGGCAACGGCTGGCAGCAAAAGCTCAAAACGATCGTTCTGGCGGCGGCAAAGAAAGCCGAGGGTGGCGATTCTCTGATGGACGACGCAGATGTTGTAGGCGACTCGATTGTCGATCCAGCCCGCTGGGACTTTTCCAAAGCTGGCTTGATCGTTCAGTTCGAACCCTACGAAATCGCCCCTTATGCCGCCGGAGCGCCGACGGTGACAATTCCCTGGGCAGATATCGCGCCTCTCCTTGCGCATGATGCCGGTGTGCTGGAGCAATGAATGTGGGCCGCCAGCGGCAAAGGTCGCCATTGAGAGGCACCATGCTAGCGAGTTCCCTCACGTGGATCGGAAGGAAGACAATGTTCGGTAGGGTCATCTTCGGCCTTGTCGTGGCTCTTTCACTAGCGCCTGCCGCCCATGCCGCGAGCTTCGATTGCAGCAAGGCGCGGACGCCGTTCGCCAAGGCGGTGTGCAATACGCCCGATCTCTCCAAGGCCGACGATAACCTGGCCGCGACATTCAAGGCAGCGCTGGATGGGCTCTCGGCACCGGCGTCGGCCGAGGTTTCGTCGGCGCAGAGCGCCTGGGTCAAATATGCCAACCTCGCCTGCACGAAGGACGCCAAGCTGCCGACAAAGCCTTATGACGCGGACGGCGTAGCTTGTCTCAGCAGCCTGTTTTCGGACCGCGCCGACCAATTGGCGAGTGGCAAGACGATCGGCGGTCTGCGCTTCTACTACGTCGATCGATATGCCGCGATCAAAGACCCGCAGCCACCGGACTTCGGCGGCACCGTCGGTCTCAAGCAGATTTCGACGCCGCGGATCGATGGTGGAGATGCCGAGGCAGTCGCCTTCAACCATTTCATCGAAACGCAGACCAAGGACGACCTGAATCCGGAGCTCGCCACCGCCGCCAAGCCGGACGACGGGAGCGAGGACGATACCGGCTCGATGCTCGTTACCACCGTCGATCCGGTGCGGATCAGCATGAACATAAGCTTCAGCTCATACGGTCACGGCGCGGCGCATCCGAACTATGCCACGACCTTTGTCCACTATCTCAGGGGTGAAAACCGCCGGCTGCTAGCTAGCGATATTTTCGCCGGCGAGGGCTGGCAGGCCAAGCTTCAGACGATCGCCCTGGCGGCGGTTAAGGACCAGGAGGGCGACGACCTCATGCTCGATGATCCGAAATCGATCAACGACCTCGTCATCGATCCGGCACGCTGGGATTTTTCGAAGGACGGGCTGATCCTGCAGTTCGAACCCTATGAGGTCGCGCCTTATGCCGCCGGCGCACCGACTGTGACGATTCCCTGGAGCGATCTTGCCGGGATCCTCGGCCCGAAGGCCAAGGACTTTCAGCGGTAGGCTATTCGGCCAATAACCCCGACCATTCGGGGTGGCGGCGGAACTGGACGACAGCGAATGAGCAGAGGGGGTGCACCTTGGTGCCTTCCTCGCCCATGTCGGCAACAAGCTTTTCCATCAGCTGCTGGGCGATGTTGCGGCCGCGGAAGGCGGGAGGCGTAAAGGTGTGGTCGACGACTATGACATGATCGCCGGTGCGGCGGTAAGTCATCTCTGCCTCGGCGTCGGCAGCGAGGCGGATGAAATAGCGGCCGCCGAAATCATCTTCTTTGCGCTCGACGGTGTAGTTCTGGTCCGGCATATTTTGCTCCCGCGCTGCGCCAAGAGGCATCAGCTTCAAACCAAAATATGGGGTGCGGCGAGCGAAAAGGGAAGGCGCGGCTAAGCCTGCGTCTTGGCGACGCTGAGTTCGGGGAACAGCGCCTTTTCGGCGAGGAAGGGATCGATTTCGAGCGCCTTGATCATGGCCTTGAGCGCGCTGGGACGATCGTCCTTGGCGAGATAGACGAGTACCTTGCCGCTGAGCGCGCCGAAATGGCGCGGCTCGATCGCCAGCACCCTGTCGATGTCGGCCAGCGAGTCGTCGTAGTCCTGCAGCTGGTACTCCATGGTCGCCCGCTGGTTCCAGCCTTCGGCATAGTTGGGATATTGGGCGATGATCTTGCCGACCAGCATCATTGCCGCGGGCAGATTACCCGTTTGCTCGGTGGCGAACACCGCTGCCATCTTGCCGGCGAGGTCGGGATCGGACGGAGCCATCCACATCCGCCATATCTGCTGGTCGATGGTGTGCGCGGTGTCGGCGTCCGGCGCTGCCTTCAGCTCGGCGAACAGCTTATCGAGCGTTGCCTTATCGGCAGCGTCATCGGCGCGAGCGGGAAGCGAGAGGAAAGAAAAAGCCAGCGCGGCAAACGCCGCGGCGGCCAGACCATCAAAGCGTCTCGACCTTTGCATGGTTTTGGCAGTCTCGGCTCCACGAGCCGACTCGGCAATACATCATTTCGTGAAGTGGCTCGTGCGAGCCTTAGTGGGCGCTCTCGCCCGGCCGCCGTGCGTCGGCCTTGCGGATACGGGCTTCGATCGATTTGCCGAAACTGCCGAGGAACGGCGCGAAAAACAGGAGGATTTTCCGGCGGAAATGGAAGATCGCGTAGATGACGCAGAGCCCGATCGTGCCCCAGACGATGACGAATTCGATCGACAGGCCGATCGATTTCAACCAGTTGCTGAACAGCAGGCCCGGCAGGATGTGCGCCGCCGCCCACGCGAAGGCCGAGACGACGTTGATGAGGAAGAAGTGCGGCCACGACATGCCGAGCATGCCGGCGACGCCCGGGACGATAGCCTTCACGCCCGGGATGAAGCGGCCGATGAAGACGCTTTTGCCACCATGACGCTGGAAGAACGCCTCGCCCTTCGCGATCTGGTCCTTGTAGTTGACGAAGGGCCAGATTTCCTTGATGCGGTGCTCCAGTAATCGCCCGATCCAGTATGAAATGGCATCGCCGATGACCGCGCCGACGACGGCCGCGAGATAGATCGGCCAGAACGGCAGCTTGCCGACCGCCATCAGTGAGCCGGTGAGCAGCAGCACCGGTGTCGAGGGCACAAAAAGTCCGAGGATGAAGACGCACTCGCCGATCGCGACGAGGAAGATGAACAGCATCGAAAGCCAGAAATTATCCGAAATGCTCGTCAGCAATGCATCGAGCCAAATCGAAAAATCGTGGAAAATTTCCAAGCTTCCGGTCTCCTTTTCCGTTGCTTCCCGGCGCGGTTGCTGCCGCACGGCCGCAGCTTTGGCCACCCCTATGGCACGCAGGGTGCATGCTTATGACGGAATTGCCAAATGACAAAACCGTCTTTGAGCACCGCGAGTTATTGGCCGGCGGCGTTTGAATAGAAACATCGGGACATGTCCCCGCAAGCACAAGGCGAAAATTTGCGGATGGCCGTTCAGGCTCGGCCGCGCAGCTTGTAGTAAAGCATGCCGGCGAGCTCATGCAGGGCGTCGCCGGTGTGGACCATCGCCATCGGCGAAGGCATCCAGTCGAGCACGAGCCAATCAACCGAGCCTGCATCGACGATATCGGTCGAGGACGCGGTGACATCGACCCCCGCCCGGCGAAAGGTTGCCATGGCGCGCGGCATATGGATGCCTGAGGTGACGAGCAAAGCCGATTTCATATTGTGCTCGCGCATGACGGTGGCCGAAAAATCGGCGTTCTGGCCGGTGTCGAGCGACTTGCCCTCCATCAGGATGGCGTCGGCAGGGACGCCGAAGCGCATCAAAACCTCGCGCATGTCGTCGGCCTCGGTATGGTCCAACGACGGATGCCGCCAGTTGCCGCCCGAGGCGAGGACGAATTTGGCTTTGCCGGCCTTGTAAAGGTCGGCGGCGTGCATCAGCCGGTCGGCGTGCTCGTTGAGGTCGGGATCCTGTCGCGGCGGCAGGGCAGGACCGGTGGCGCCGCCGAGCACGATGATCACGTCGGCGGCTGGCGTGGCCGCCATCGCGACGGGCGGATACTGCCGTTCGAGCATGCCTGACAGCCAGCCGGCGAGAAACGGCGTCGAGGTGACGTAGAGGCCCATGATGGTGATGGCGAGAAGCAACGCGGACAAACGGCGGCGGCCTGCCAGCAGCAGGATGAGAGCGATCAGCGCCAGCACCAGTCCGCCGCCGATCGGCGTCAGAAATGGCGACACGTATTTGTCGAAGGCAAACATCCTGCACTCCCGCGAAAAGGCGGCGACACCTTAGCGGCGGCATCCGGTTTGAGAAGAGCCGGTGGCGCAACGCACCTATCGGGCCGGTTGACTCCGATCGCTGGGCCCCGAATATCGGCCGATCATTTCAGTGGAGTCGCCGATGTCCCTGCCGATTCATCATGTCATTGCTGCCGGCCCGAGGCCGGTCGCGCCGTTTTCGCATGCCGTCGAGGCCGATGGCTGGGTGTTCGTCACGGGGCAGATGCCGACCGATCCCGCGGCGCCTGACGCGCCGCTGCCGGCCGGCATTGAGGCGCAGACGCGCCGGGTGTTCGAGAATTTGAAGATCGTGCTCGGCGGCGTCGGGCTCGGGCTTGAGCACATTACCATGGCGCGGATTTATCTCACCGAGTTCAACCGCGACTACGCGGGGCTCAATGCGCTCTGGCCGAGTTTTTTCGAGCCGGGCAAGCTGCCGGCCCGAACCACGGTGGGGGTGACGGCGCTGGCGGTCGGCGCGCTGGTCGAAATCGACCTCGTGGCGCGCCGGCCGTAGGCATCTCAGGCCGCGTAGGCCTTGGTGCGCTGCTGCTGCTCGCCGAGGCCCTGGATGCCGAGGCGCATGGTCTGGTTGGGCTTCAGCCAGATCGGTTCCGGCTTGATGCCCATGCCCACGCCCGGCGGGGTGCCGGTCGAGATCACATCGCCCGGCAGCAGGCTCATGAATTCGCTGAGATAAGCGACGATGTGGGCGACCCCGAAGATCATCGTCTTGGTGTTGCCGTTCTGGTAGCGGTGGCCATCAACCTCGAGCCACATCGGCAGGTTCTGCGGATCAGGCACCTCGTCGGGCGTCACCAGCCACGGGCCGATCGGGCCAAAGGTGTCGCAGGATTTGCCCTTGGTCCACTGGCCGCCGCGCTCGGTCTGATAGTGACGCTCGGAAAGGTCGTTGATGACGCAATAGCCGGCGACATGGCTCAGCGCATCCTTGACGTCGATGTTCGAGGCCTTCTTGCCGATGACGACGCCGAGCTCGACTTCCCAGTCGGGTTTTAGGGTGGTCTTGGGCAGGACGACATCATCATTGGGTCCGATGATGGCGCTCGTCGCCTTCATGAAGAGGATCGGTTCTTTGGGGATTGCGGCGCCGGTTTCGGCGGCGTGGTCGGCGTAGTTGAGGCCGATGCACATGAACTTGCCGACATGGCCGACGCAGGGACCGATGCGCAGCGACTTGTCGAGTTGTGGCAGCGATTTCCAGTCCGCGGCGCGGATTTTCGCCATGCCTTCGGGCGTCAGCGCGGCGCCGGCGAGATCGGGCACGATGCTCGACAGGTCGCGGTAGCTGCCGTCATCGGCAAGCAGAGCGGGCTTTTCGGCGCCGGCGGCACCAACACGCAGCAATTTCATCGGTATTCCCTCTTCAGTTTTGCGGCAGGCTTTACGCCCTCGGCGCTAGGAGAGTCGAGGCCGACCTTGGTCGAAAGCGTTCGGTGTGATGTGTGTCAGCGGTCAGGGCCGGATGACGCCCTTCTTCAGCGTGATGTTGCCGTAAAGGCGACGCTCGCCGGTCTGGACGATGGCGTAGCCGGCGTTGGCGCGCTTGTAGAAAGCGAAGCGCTCGAGCGTGGTGATGGCCATTTTCGGTTCGTGCTTTTTCACGATTTTCTCGAACTCATCCATGATCGGTTCGCGCTTGTTGGCATTGCCGACGACCTGCATGCAGATCGCGGGATCATCGACGAAATCATCGAGCGGCATCAGCGTCAGGATGGCCTCGAGCACGTCGGTTGCCGAATGGCCATCCATGCGGACCAGTTCGGGACCGGCGCTGTCGCCCGGGTAGTTGGCGTCGACGATGGTGATCTCATCGCCGTGCCCCATCGCCTGCAGCACATACAGCAGGTCGGGGCCGACGATCGGCGGGATTCCCTTGAGCATTGTTTTGGTCCTTGGTTGGTTGGTCGTTAGCCGAACGGAAAATCGTTGCGGTCGGCGGCGGGGACATCGTCGCCATCGGCGAAGAGTTCGGGCCGGTCGCGCGCGAAGGCAAAAACTTCGAGCATCACCGAATCGATGTGGGCGCGCATGGCAGCTGCCGCGCGCGCAGCATCGCCCGCCTTGATGCCGTCGAGCACGGCCTGATGTTCGGTGAGCGAAAAGGCCAGCCGCCGGGGTGTGATGATCAGCCGGCGGGCGCGATCGAGATTGGCGCGGGCGGCTTCGATCACCGCCTTGATCTTGGCAAAGCGCATCGAGGCGAACAGCATGTCGTGGAAATCGAGATCGTGGCCGTGGAAGGTTTCGCGGTCGTTGCGCTCGACTGCGGCGCGCTGCGCCTGAAGATTGGCGCTCAGCGCTTCGATGAGATCCGGCGTGTGGTTGCCGATCAGTACGCGCACCGCCTCGCATTCGAGGGCCTTGCGGATGAGCATGTATTCGGTGACGTCCGCGAGGCGGACGAGCGATACGGTCGAGCCGCGCTGGGGTTGGATATCGACGAGGCCTTCGCCCTGCAGCCGGGCCAGCGCTTCCGACACCGGAAAACGCGATACGCCGAGCCGGTCGCAGATGGCGCCCTTGTCGAGCACTTCACCCGGCCTCAATTCCAGCGTGACGATGGCGTTGCGCAATTGCTCAGTTACCGAGGCCGTGACGTTGCCGCGCGCCGCCGTCGCGGGAAGCCTCAGAAAATCATAGGGACTGGTTAGGCTCATGCTAACATGTTAGTTGGAGCCTATGCGCTTAGCAACCGCCGAGCCGATGGCCATTTGACGATGGCGCGGCTGACAGGCGTTACCGATATCCCAGCCGTACGCCAGGAAAGCAGAAGATTGCAATGAACGAAGCCGCCCCGATTTCAACGCCAAGTACCCTGGTGCTCAACGCGCAGGACAATGTCGCGGTAGCGCTCGTCAATCTCGATGCCGGCGCCTCGACGCCGCAGCGCGTCGTCATCACCAAGCGGGTGCCGAAGGGGCACAAGTTTGCGACGAGGCCGATTGCGACCGGCCAGCCGGTGGTGAAATTCGGACAGATCATCGGCTTCGCCAAGACCGATATCGCGCCGGGCGACTGGGTGCACGAGCACAATTGCGGCATCGGCGAAGAGCACGGGGCGTTCTCGCGCGATTACGCGTTCGGGGAAGGCTTTGTGCCGGTTGATTACGTGCCCGAAGCGGAGCGCGCGACGTTCGAGGGCTTTCGGCGCGCCAACGGCAAGGTCGGCACGCGCAACTATGTCGGCATCCTCACCTCGGTGAACTGTTCCACCACTGTCGCCGGGTTCATCGCCAAGGAAATCGAGCGCAGCGGCATTCTGGACAATTATCCCAATATCGACGGCATCATCGCGCTGAAGCAGTCCAACGGCTGCGTCATCGACTATCGCGGGGTGATCTTCGACACCCTCAAGCGCACCACCTGGGGCTATGCGACGAACCCGAATATGGGCGGCGTCATCATGGTCGGCCTCGGCTGCGAAGGGTTCCAGATTCCGCGCTTCAAGGAAGCCTATAAGGTCGAGGAGAGCGATACCTTCCGCACCATGACCATCCAGGAAACGGGCGGCACGAAGAAGACGGTCGAGGCCGGCGTCGAAGCAATCAAGGCCATGCTGCCGATCGTCAACAATGTGAAGCGCGAAAGGGTGCCGGCGAGCGAGTTGATGCTGGCGCTGCAGTGCGGCGGCTCGGATGGCTATTCGGGCATCACCGCGAATCCGGCGCTGGGTATCGCCGCCGATATTCTGGTGCGCAATGGCGGCACGGCGATCCTCTCCGAGACGCCCGAAATCTATGGTGCCGAGCACCTGCTGACGCGGCGTGCCGTCACCCGTGAGGTCGGCGAAAAGCTCATCGACATCATCCATTGGTGGGAAGACTACGCCGAGCGCAACCGCATGGAGATGAATAACAACCCTTCGCCCGGCAACAAGCTTGGCGGGTTGACGACCATCCTCGAAAAGTCGCTGGGCGCTGCGGCGAAGGGCGGCACCTCGCCGCTAACGGCGGTCTATGGCTACGCGGAGCCCGTGACGGAAAAAGGCTTCGTGTTCATGGATACACCCGGATACGACCCCGTGTCCGCCACGGGGCAGGTGGCTGGCGGCGCCAACGTGCTCTGCTTCACCACTGGCCGCGGCTCGGCCTATGGCTGCAAGCCGACGCCGTCGATCAAGATCGCGACCAACTCCGACATCTACCAGAAGATGATCGACGACATGGATATCGATGGCGGCGCCGTGCTCAACGGGCAGACGCTGGAGGAAAAGGGCCAGGAAATTTTTGACGAGATTCTGGCGGTCGCCTCGGGCAAGCAGACCAAGTCCGAACTACTCGGTTACGGCGACAACGAGTTCGTCCCCTGGCAGATCGGCGCGACGTTCTGAGCACGAAATCCGGGCGCGGGCCGGTTGGTCTATTCGACCGGCGGCGCTAGCTCTTCAGTCGGCATCGGATAGTTCTCCAACCGCATGACGTGCCGGATCAGGCCGCGTGGGAAAACGAAGATGCCGAACATGACCACAAAGAGCGCCAAAGACGCCCAGACCGATACGAACGACAGGACGAAAATGGCGCCCGCCAGCACCGAAGCGAGGACGTAGAGCCGGGTTACAAGCAGCAATTCCCGGCTCGTTTTTGCGACAGTGAACCCCTTGGCCTGCGAATAAGCCCACAACGCCGTCATCGACAATCCCATGAGGAAGAAGTTGCCGGTGTAGACGCTGATCGCGATCTGCTGATTGTCGGTGTCGAAATATCTGGAAAAGAGCGCCGTCGCGAAGGGCGTGAACGAAACCACCAACATCTTGAAGCCATTTAGCAGCAGGGTGACGCCGTCACCTTTGCGGATGAATTCGAACATGCAATGGTGATTGATCCAGCAAACGAGCAGCGTAAAAAAGCCTACGACGAAGGCCAGATAGTTCGGCCAATTTGCCAGCAATGCGCCGGTCAGCGATGCATCGACGCCAACGTCTGGGACGTGAATATCAAGAACAAGCAACGTCATACCGATGGCAAAGATGCCGTCGCTCAAAGCTTCGATCCGGGCGGTTCCTTTTGGCTCTGAGACCGTGCTGTTTTCCACGATATTTCGTTGTTGCCGATGTTTGAGGCTTAGAACACTCACCACTGACTTTTTGTATTTCTAGACCTGATTAGTTCTCAGGGCTAGTTCCGCTCTCAGCCGAATGCCGTCGCGGTTATCGCGGGAATGTCTGAAGGCGGCGTTGCATCTAGACGGCATGCGGGCTCGATCTAGCCTGCAATGCGCATTTCGCGTCTTACTTCAATCACATGGGCTGTCACAATGCTGACGGTCCAGTGTCATGTCACTAACGCAGAGGCGTCCTAAAACCGTCGGTATGCGATCGTCGACCGCATCCGGGTGCGCTGTTCGTGTTCTTCGCGCAAGTAGTTCGAGTCACTGCCCGGTCTTCACGGCCAACAGCCGGAGACTCGATCATGCTGGGAAGCCATTCCGTTTCGCCGCCGGTGCAAAACCGGCTGAACGTCCGGACCACCACCGGGCAGAGCATTTCGCTGCGCTACGATCCGGCGACCAACGCCATCGTCTTCGATGAAGACGACTGGTTCGCCGGAACTTACCGCTCAAGCGCCGTACCACCCAAGGCGCAATATCGTGAGCGGTTGAGTAGCGCCGCCATCGTCGACATCAAGGTTCGCCGGCGGCGCTAGGACCCGCTACGGCCGCTGCACCCCGTTGGCCATGGTGTGGAGCAGGTGCAGCGAGTCCGAGGCGGCGATGAAAAGCCAGTTGTGCTTGGCGCCGCCGAACGTGACGTTGGCCGGGGTGCGGGGTGTGCGGATCTTCCCCAAGAGGACGCCCGAGGACGTATAGATGTGGACGCCGTCGCCGGCCGTTGTCCAAAGATTGCCGTCGGTATCGATGCGGAAGCCGTCGGGAACGCCTGGATTGATTTCGATCAGGACGCGGCTCCTGCCGAGGCGATTGTTGGCGCCGACTTTGAGAGCGCGGATATGGTGCGGGCGGCTGCGGTCACCGCCGCCGGCGCTGTCGGCGACATAGAGGATCGATTCATCGGGCGAGAAGGCGAGGCCGTTCGGCCGGTCGAAGTCGTCGGCCACGAGGGTGAGGTCGCCCCTGTTCGGATCGATGCGGAAGACGTAGCAGCCGGCTTGTTCCTGGGGGCTCTTGTGGCCCTCATAGTCGCTCTCGATGCCGTAGGCCGGATCGGTGAACCAGATGGTGCCATCGGATTTGACGACGACGTCGTTGGGCGAATTCAGCGGCTTGCCCTTGTAGCCGTCGGCGAGGACGGTGATCGTGCCATCGGCCTCGGTGCGCTCGACCCGGCGATTGCCGTGCGAGCACGAGACCAGCCGGCCCTGGCGGTCGCGGGTGTGGCCATTGGTATTGCCGGCAGGCGAGCGGAAGGTCGATACGCCGACGCCGGGGATCCAGCGCAGAATGCGGTCGTTCGGGATATCGCTCCAGAGCAGATAATTGCCGTCGGCGAACCAGACCGGCCCCTCGGCCCAGCGGCAATCGGTGAAGAGGGTCTCGAACCGGGCGCTGCCATTGACCAGGTGGCGAAAATCCTTCTCGAAATGTTCGTAGATTGGGCCTGTGTCAGTCACGATTTTCTCCCTGACCATCGCGCGGCTCTCGGCGCGTTGCGCGGCAATCCAGCATGGACGGAAGAGAAGGGCAAGACGGCTAAGGCGAGAGTTTTAGCAACCCCGCCGCGGTGGGCCGGAATCCGCAGCCGCGATAGAACGATTCGAGGTGCGGCTCGAAATCGACATGCAGCCATTCGGCGCCGCGTGCCCGTGCCTCCTCGGTGACGAGACGTACCAGTTCGGTAGCGAGACCCCGTCGCTGGAAATCCGGATGAACGGTCGTATCGAGCAGGAAGCCGTGGGCACCGCCGTCCCAGGCAACGTTGACGAAGCCGATCAGGCGGCGCGTCTCGCCATCCCAGATGACGCCATGGCAGAGGCTGCGCGCGAGATTTTGGGCATAGTTGGGCGAAACGGGATTGTCCCATGCGGCAAGCCAGAGCGGCGCAAGCTCCGCCTGCGTGGGAAAGGCATCAAGCTCGAAAATCGGCTCGGTGATCATAGTTTGAGCCGGAACATCACCTTGGCATCGCCGGGCGCATAAAAATCGTCGAAGCGGGCCGCCTCTTCGAAGCCCGTGCTTTGGTAAAAGGCGCGGGCGCGGGCATAGGGTTCGCGCGAGGAGGTCTCGGCGAAGAGCCAGAGGCCGCGCTTCGATTTGGCGAAGGCCGCGGTGCGGCGGATCAAGTCTTGTGCGAGGCCGGTGCCACGGGCTTCGGGCGCGACGGCGATCCAGTAGAGGTCGAAACTCACGTCGCTCAGCGGGATGCGGTCGAAACAGGTGAAGCCGCGGAGCTTTCCACCCGGCTCTTCAGCGAACATGAAGCGGTAGGTCTCGGTGCCGTTGAGCGTCGTCGTCGCGAGTTCGCCGGCGACGCGGGCTTCCTCGGCGGTGAAAACTTCCGTGGCGGCGACGAGTTCGCTGATCTTTTGGGGATCGGCGGGTTCAGCGATCTGGCGCCAGCGTAACAATTCAGGCAAGGGCGGTCTCGATCAGATGGGCGACGATATCGGTCTGGCTTAGGCCCGCCTCGGCGGCTGCTGCGCAGAACCCGGCATCGGCCGCGAGGCAGGGATTAGCGTTCACCTCAAGGATATAGGGCGCGCCCAGATCATCAACCCGGAAATCGACCCGCGCGTACCCTTTGAGGCCGAAGAGGTGCCAGGCGGCCAGGCTGAGGCGGGTAAGTTCGGCGTGGAGTGGGGCATCGGCCGAGGCAGTGGCGAAGCTGCGCGGTGTCGACGCATAGGCGGCGCTGTCCTCGGCCCACTTTTCGGCATAGCCGACGACTTTTGGACGGCCGGCATGATCGAGGAAGAGGATTTCCGAGACGGGCAGGGGCACGATACCAGCCCCCGTTTCCAGCAGCGCCAGGTTGAACTCGCGGCCGTCGATATACTGTTCAGCGAACCATGTGCCGCCACGCTCGGCTTGCCGTCGTGCGGTGAGTGCCTGAGCAATGGCGCGTCCGCTGACGACGCTCGTCGCGTCGATGCCGATCGAAGCGTGCTCGGTCGCGGACTTTACGATGTAGCCGGCGTCTGCGGGACCGTCTGTGGCATCGGGCGCGACCGGCAGGCCGGTGTCCATCAGCCGCCGCTTCATCTCGCGCTTATCGCCGAGCGCTTCGAGAGCCACCGTCGGGGCGCCAGTATAGCGCAGGCGCAGCCGATCCAGCAGCGCTGTCGCAACATGCAGGTGGTCGGCCCCTTCGGACACGTCTTCGACTAGGTTGAAGACGACATCCGGCAGCTCGTCCAGCAGCCTCTCCTCCGTCGCCCCTCGGTCATCTCCGAAAATTATGGTTAAGCATTCGTTGCCAAGTATGCTTAAGCATTCACTAATTTCGGCTGCCTGGACGAATGTATCGGCGCGATCGGCAGCATTCGTCGGGTCTTCTGGCGGCACCAGAACAGCAACCTTTAGGTTGCTCATTTTGCTGGAATCCGTGCAATCGCCTCGCTCAGAATGGCGCCAATGAGGGCGTTGTAGGGCATTCGCGCCTGCTCGGCGAGTACACATAACTCCGACCAGTCGGGGCGCAGGCCTGCGAGCGGATTGACCTCGATGAAGGCCGGCTGCCCCTCGGCATCGCAGCGGATATCGATGCGGCCGGCATCGCGGCAGCCCAGGGCGCGCCAGGCAGCGAGCGCCACGCCGCCGGCCGCTGCGGCGAGCGGATCGGTGGCGAGGGTCAGCACGTCGTAGGCGTCCATCTTGTTGCGGTAGGAATAGGCGGATGGGTCACCGCCGGGCTTGAACGTCACCTCGGCGACGCCGATGACGCGCGCCGTTGCGCCCGCACCGACAAGGCCAACGGTGAACTCCCGGCCGGGCAGGTAGGTCTCGACCAATGCCGGCTGTCGGTAGGTCTTCAGCACCTCCAGGCATTTTGCGGTGAGACCCTGGCGGTCGGCGACCTTGCTCGTTTCATGCACACCCTTCGATGTACCCTCGGCCAGCGGTTTGACGAAAAGCGGGTAGGGGAGTTTTACGCTCTGCAGGTCGCGAGCAGAGCGGACGACGGCGAAGTCCGGCGTGTTGATGCCGGCCTGCCGCACGACAAGCTTGGCCAGCGCTTTGTCCATAGCGACGGTCAACACATCGGCGGTCGAGAAGGTGAAGGGGATGCTGTAGGCCTCGAGCAGCGCCGGCACCTGCGCCTCGCGGGCGATGCCCGACACGCCTTCGGCGATGTTGAAGACGAGATGCCAGCGGCGGCCGGCGGCTAGTGCCGCGACTAGGGCGCGGATCGAGCCGATCCGTTCGACCTCGTGGCCGTTGGCGACGATGGCAGCGTCGAGGGCATCGATGGTCACTGCCGCATCGAACTCGCCGGCGTCCTCGTCCGAGAACCCTTGGGCAAGGTAGTCGTCCTTGAGGTCATAGGTCATGCCGACGAGCATCAGCGCGCCTCGAACCAGAGCGGGATATCGTAGTCGATAGTGATCTCCTCGCCGGCTTCGATGTCACTCGCGGCGAGCAGACGCAGGGTTTGGCCGGGGATGTCGCAGGCTAGCGTGGCGTTGGCCGCTAGGGCGTGATTGACCAGCGAGACGATGCCAAAGGCGACGGCCTCGGCAAAGGGCGGCTCGTCCCAGGCGAAGACATAATCGTAGAGCGGCGACGATCTCGGCGGGCTGGCGTCGGGCAAGAGGCGGACGACCGGCGATGCTTCGATCAGTTCGCCCTTGCGGATCGGTTCGATCGCGACAACGCCGCGGCCGCGGCCCTCGATTTCGGTGACGCGGATGCCGCGATGGCGGGGGAGATCGAGAGGCTCAGTCACGGCGCCCCATACAGCCCATTCCGCGCGTCCAGTCGAAACCCCGCCGCGCGCAGTGCGTCCTGCGCCTTTCCTGTGTTCCCCGCCGGGTCGGGATAGCGATAGGTGCCGCGTTCGAAATTAGTGAGCAGCAGGTCGTCGCCATCGCGGCCGATGACATAGTCGGGGAGCAACGGGATCTTGCCACCGCCGCCGGGGGCGTCGACAACGAATTGCGGCACCGCATAGCCGGTTGTGTGGCCGCGCAGGCCGCGGATGATTTCGAGGCCTTTTTCAACCGAGGTGCGGAAATGCTCGGAGCCCGAAACGGGGTCGCACTGGTAGAGGTAATACGGCTTCACCCGCGCCCGCAAAACGCCCTGGAACAACGGTTTTAGCGTCTCCACGCTGTCGTTGATTCCCTTGAGCAGCACGGTCTGGCTGCCAAGCGGAATGCCGGCATCGGCAAGGCGGGCGCAGGCCTCGATGGTCTCGGGGGTGAGTTCGTCAGGGTGGGTGAAGTGGATGGACATCCAGAGGGGGTGGAAACGCTTCAGCATCCGCGTGAGCTTGCGGGTGATGCGCTGCGGCATGACGACCGGGATCTTCGTGCCGATGCGCAAGAATTCGAGATGCGGAATCCGTCGGAGCCGATCGAGCAGCCATTCGAGCTTATCGTCACCGATCGAGAGCGGGTCGCCCCCTGAAAGCAGGCAATCGCGGACTTCGGGATGCGCCTCGATGTACTGCGCGGCTTTTTCCCACTGGCTGACCGAGAACGAATATTCGCCGTTGGTTTCACCGACCATGCGCGAGCGCGTGCAGTAGCGGCAGTAGGTGGAGCAGAAGCCGGTGGTCAAAAACAACACTCGGTCGGGGTAGCGGTGGACGAGGCCGGGCACCGCCGTGTCGTGATCCTCGTGCAGCGGATCGGGGTCTTCGCCGACGCCGCGGATGAACTCGCTGCCGATGGGGATGTGGGTGCGGCGCAGCGGCTGGTTGGGATCGGTGGGGGACAGCAGCGACAGGTAATAGGGCGTGATGGCGATCGGCAGGTTGCCGGTGCGCTGCTCTACCGAGGCGCGTTCATCAGGCGTGAGGTCGATGATCTTTTCCAGCACGTCAAGCCGGCGGACGCGATTGCGGACCTGCCACTTCCAGTCGTTCCAATCGTGGATGGAGACGCCGGGATAGTGACGGCGCAAGAACGCGCGTGAATGTTCGGAAAGCGGGAAACGGTTGATCGGTTCTACGGTGCGAGGTGCTCGCGTGAGCTTCTCTGCGGGCATCGCGGCGCGCGATGAACCGGCGACGGCAGGCGGCAATTTCAGTGCAGGCGGTAGCGACGCTATAGTATCGGCGCCGGAGTGGCGTTCTGGCGTCGCCGGGATCAGACGACGCCCTATACTTCCAGGCTCGGGCTCATCCGCCCGAAAATCTTTGCTAGTCACGGTAGTTTCCCTCGTTTAACTTTACCGTCGGCAGATGTGGCCTCGACTCGGCGGCAAAGGTTACAGCACAACAGTCTACGATGTCTTGCAGTTCCCTTCAAACACGATCTCGGCAAAAGAAAAGCGGCATTTCTGTGTTGATGAACGCCCAAGCGCGCTGAGATCACCGATGATTGTCAGGCGGCGCGCCGATGCGTGGCGGGGACCGGCGTTTCGCCGGCAAGGCCAGCGATGATCGGGCAGTCCGGCCGGTGATTTCCGTCGCAGGCTTCCGCGAGATTAGCGAGCGTTGCGCGCATCTCCATCATCAGCGCGATTTTTTCGTCGAGCTCGGCGATATGCGCTTCCGTCAGCCGCTTGACGGACGCGCTGGTGCGCCGCCTGTCGGCCCACAGCCGCAGCAGATCGCGGATCTCGGGAATCGAGAAACCGAGGTCGCGGGCGCGGCGCACGAAGCCAAGCCGATGCACATCGTGATGACCGTAGTCGCGATAGTTGCTGTCGCGGCGATCGGGCGCCGGGATCAGGCCGATGGCCTCGTAGTGCCGGATCATCTTGGCCGATACGCCGGTACGCCGCGCCACCTCGCCGATCTGCATCGCATCACCTATATGTTGAAAGGCCTTGACCTTACCATGATGGGAAGGTGCAGAACAGCGGTGAACGAGAGGACAGATCGATGGACGCTTCCGATCATCATGGTCATCACGCCGCTTCGGCGGACACCGGAGTTGCGCCGGAGCGCGATCCTGTGTGCGGGATGTCGGTGGACACGGCAACGGCGAAGTGGATGGCCGAGCACGATGGCAAGACCTACTATTTCTGCAGCGAGGGGTGCCGGACGAAGTTCGCGGCCGATCCTGCGGCCTATCTCGGCGAAGATCGCTTCGGGTTGCCGATGGCGCATCACGACCATGCCGCACATGCCGGCCACAGCCATATGGCAACGTCGGCGCCAGCCGGGTCGAAGTGGACCTGCCCGATGCATCCGGAGATCATTCGCGATGGGCCGGGCGATTGCCCGATCTGCGGCATGGCTCTGGAGCCGGTTGGTGTTTCGCTCGATGCCGGGCCGAACCCTGAGCTGACGGATTTCACGCGCCGCCTCTGGGTCAGTGCGGCGCTGAGCATCCCGCTGCTGGTCATCGCGATGTCGCCGATGGTGGGGCTGCCAATCCGGAACTGGATCGGTGAACCGCTGGCGGGGTGGATCGAGTTTTTGCTCGCGACCCCGGTCGTCGTATGGGCGGCGCAGCAGTTCTTCCGCCGCTTCTGGAATTCGCTGAAGAACCGCTCACCCAATATGTGGACCCTGATCGGGCTGGGCGTAGGCGCGGCTTATCTCTTCTCGCTCGTGGCGCTGATCTTTCCCTCGCTGTTCCCGATGGGCGCGCTTATGGAGGGCCCGCCGCTCTATTTCGAGGCGGCGGCAGTGATCATCGCACTGGTTTTCCTCGGCCAGGTGTTGGAGCTGCGGGCGCGCGAACAGACCGGCAGTTCACTCCGGGCGCTGCTCGATCTGGCGCCCAAAACGGCGCGGGTGATCCATGGCGAGCATGAGCATGATGTACCACTCGATCAGGTACAGAAGGGCGACCTTCTGTGGGTCCGGCCGGGCGATGCGGTGCCGGTGGATGGCATCGTCGTCGAGGGCGAAAGCTATGTCGATGAATCGATGCTGACCGGCGAGCCGGTGCCGGCGCTCAAGGCGAAGGACGCTACCGTCACCGGGGGCACGCTCAACGGCGAGGGCAGCTTTGTGATGCGTGCCGAGCGCGTGGGCGCCGAAACACGGCTCAATCAGATCGTCGACCTCGTGACCACGGCGCAGCGTAGCCGCGCCCCGATTCAGAATTTGGCCGACCGGGTCGCGAGCTGGTTCGTGCCGCTGGTGGTATTGATTGCCGTGGTGAGTTTTGTCGCCTGGCTGGCGCTGAGCCACGACCTCGCGCAGGCGCTGGTCGCGGCGGTGTCGGTGCTCATTATTGCGTGTCCTTGCGCGCTGGGACTCGCGACGCCGATGTCGGTGATGGTCGCAACCGGGCGGGGGGCTCGCGCTGGCGTGCTGATTTCCAATGCAGAGGCGCTCGAAAACTTTGCCCGGGTCGACACGCTCGTCGTCGACAAGACGGGCACGCTGACGGAGGGACATCCGACGCTCGGGCAAGTAGTCGCCGTGAAGGGAGTTGATGAGGGCAGGGTGCTTGCGGTGGCGGCGGCGCTCGAGCGCGGCTCGGCGCATCCGATTGCCCGGGCCATCACGAAGGGCGGGGCCGATCGCGGCGCGCGACGGCTGGCGATGAGCGGGTTCGCCTCAGTCACCGGGAAGGGCGTGACCGGCACCATTTCGGCGCGTCCCGCAGCGCTGGGCAATCTCGCGCTGATGGCCCAACTCGGCATCGCCGTGCCAGACAATGTCGTGGCGCTGCTCGAAAGCGAACCGCTCCAACAGCAGACGGCAATGCTGGTCGCGGAGGCCGGCGTGGTGATCGGCGTCGTTGCCGTCAGCGATGCAGTGAAGGCAGGCGCCAAGGCGTCGCTCGATGCGCTCAGGGCGGACGGCGTCGAGGTGGTGATGGCGACGGGCGATGCCGCAGGCCCGGCGAGAGCTGTGGGCGCCGCCGTGGGGCTCGACCGCGTCGAAGCCGGCATGACGCCCGAGGGCAAGCATGATCTCGTCGACAGGCTCAAGCGTGACGGAAGCAAGGTCGCGATGGCTGGCGATGGCGTCAATGATGCGCCGGCGCTGGCGGCGGCCGATGTCGGTATCGCGATGGGCACCGGCGCGGATGTAGCGATAAAGCAGGCCGGGCTGACGCTGCTGCAGGGCGATCTTTCGGCGATCGTGCGGGCACGCCGGCTGGCGACCGCGACGCTCGGAAATATCAAGCAGAACCTCTGGTTCGCCTTCGGCTACAACGCGATCGGCATCCCGATCGCAGCGGGCGTGCTTTATCCGCTGACCGGGTGGCTGCTGTCGCCGATGATTGCGGCGGCGGCAATGAGCTTGTCGTCGGTCAGCGTCATCGCTAATGCTCTGAGACTGAGGAGCGTGAAGCTCTAGCCCTTTATTCGTCGCCTGTTCGCGCCTAACTATTAGGCATGGATGAGAAAGAGCTTCACAAGGTCGAAGACTGCCGCAAGATCGGCAAGGTATTGGCGCCGATCAGCGACAAGTGGACGATATTACTGTTCCGGGCGCTGGGCGACGAGCGCATGCGGTTCAAGGATCTGCACCATGCGCTCGACGGCATCTCGCAACGGATGCTCACCGTGACGCTCAGGAACCTTGAGCGCGACGGTCTCGTGATCCGCACCGTCTATCCGACGATTCCGCCAAAGGTCGAATACGAGCTTTCCGATCGCGGCCGCTCATTGCAGCTTGCGCTGCGGCCGATCGGCGAATGGGTGCTGGAGAACCAGTCGGCGATCGAGGAAACACGCCGCGAGTTCGAGAGGCGCTACGCCGGCGAGCCCGACGCGCCGTCCGAAACCTTGCTTACGACAAAGTAAGTTACGGCTGGCGCGCGCCAGTAGTGGCACAAAATGTGCCGTCTTGCGGCCAACGCTAGTTACCCTTACGTCGTCGCTTACCAATCGTAAGTGAAGGACGCGATCTATGTATTCCCTCCCCAAAATCGGCATCATCATCGGCAGCACGCGCCCGGCGCGCTTTGCCGATATTCCCGCCAAATGGCTGGTCGATATTGCCAATAAGCGTGACGATGCGCTGTTCGAGATCGTCGATCTCCGCGACTACCCGATGCCGTTCTTTGAAGAGGCGCGCTCGCCAGGCTTCGTTCAGCCGGCTGACGAAACGGCGCGGCGCTGGGGTGCCAAGATGGCTGAACTGGATGGGTACGTCTTCGTCACCGCCGAGTACAACCATTCGATTACCGGTGTTCTGAAGAACGCAATCGACCATCTTTATCCGGAGGTTCGGCGGAAGCCTACGGCCTTCCTTGGCTACGGCAATGCCGGCGGAACGCGCGCCGTGCAGCATCTCAAGCACATTCTGACCGAGCTGCAGGTAGCGTCCGTCAAGTTTGCCGTTCATATCGGTATGATCGAGATGATCGGCATGCTGCGCGAAGGCAAGACAATGGCCGACTACCCTTACCTCGACGACACGGCCGTCAAGATGCTCGACGATCTGGTCTGGTGGGCCAACACGCTCCGTGCCGGCCGCGAGGCGCAGGTCGAGGCTGTGGCGGCGTAGCGGCTCGTCAACGAGGACGGGCGTGCAGGGCCGAGGACGCGGGGCAATCGAGGTTGTCTCCCGCGCCCCCGGGAACGGAGGATAATTCGAGATCGTCGAGTTCGAGGACGCTCGGGCCAGCGATTAAAGCAAGCGGTGGTCCGCTGCGGATCAGCGACAGGGTCGATATGCCAGCCGGTAATGTGATTGTTGCGTAAGCTAGACCGAAAAGCTCGCGGCCCTGTGTCGGCAGGAGGTCGAGCGTCGAGCAAGTCGCGCCATTGACGGCAAGGGTCAACGACTGGGGTGCCGCCTGGCCGTTCGAATATTTGAGGGCCACGTCGTAGCGGCCGGCCTTGGCCACCGAGACGGGCAGCGACAGCGCCGCGCCCGTCTGGTTGAAGAAGCCGACATAGGCATCGCCCGAGGCGCGATTGGCAGAAAAGCTGGTGGGGCGGATGGTGAATCTTCGGCCGTGCGTGACGGTGCCGTCTTCGGCCTCGATATGCTGGGTGATGGGAAGGGACAGTGGAGGGTAGATCGTCCAACCGTCGCCGCCTTTTGACGAGGCTGCTGTTGACCTAAACGGCGTCACCACCACCTCCACTGCGTCGGTGTCGCGGTCCAACGAGACGTTGAAGTCGATCGTGCTACCTTCGGTCGCCACCATGACACCGACCGGGGCCTGAGTCGGGTAAAGCTGCCGCCCGGGCTGCTTTAGCGCGCCATCGGTACCCGTCCAGCGCGTCGCCGTAGTGGCCACGAACGCCGTGGGGCCGAAATTCTTCAGGCCATGTATTGCGATCGTGTGGCGGCCCGCGCGGCCGCCGATGAGGATTCGGAGCGTCTTTTCGTCTGCATCATAGGCTGCGATGCCGTCGAGGCCGCCGCCTGGCACGGCCGTCGCGGCGACCATATTGCCGATCATCTCGCCATACCATTTGTAGAGCCAATAAGCGCCGGTCGGCTCGGGGTCGGTCGCGGGCCCGGTGCCCATAGTTTTGGGCACCAGCAGGTCGGACAGGCGCCCCGGCCGGTGCCAGAAGGCAAGGTCGGCCGTATCGATGCCGGCGCGCTCGATCTGGGCGATGTAATGGAGCAAGGCGCCCGGCGTCGCCATGGCGCGCTGGCTGCCATATTCGTTGATGCTGATCGGGTGCGGCAGGAGCCCGAGGTCCTTCTCGATGGCGCGGTAAGCAATCACATGTGCTTCGATGTCGTCTGCATCCGCCGGATCGAGTTCGTGCCAGGAGACAATATCGGGCAGGGCCTCCGCCTGCTGTGCGGCGGCAAGGAATTGCCGCATTTTCCCGGCGTCCCAGCGGCTGAAACTCGGACCCATGATTTTCCGCAGCGGGTCGACGCCGCGAATAGCGCGCCAGGTGGCGGCCCACATCGCGTCAAAATCGCCCCATTGGCTTTGCCAGGTCCAGTCGGGCTCGTTCCAGATTTCGTAGGCGTAGATATTGGGCGGATTGGCGGCGACGACGGCCTTGACGATGCGGTCGATTGCGGCGCGCCAGAAGTCGCTGCCCTGCCAGATGTAAGGAAAACTCGGAAAAGTGTCGGCCAGACGAATGGTCACGCTGGCTCCGGCTTTCGCGGCGATCGGGGCAACCGTCAACGCGTCCCCTACCGGTTTTGGCTCGCCGTTCGGCAGTTGACCGCCGCCGGGCGCCATCTGCGTGAAATTCCTGGGGTGGATATCGTCGATCCAATTCTGCGGCGGCCAGCCCGGCGCAGCGATGCCGTAGAGCGCACCTGACGCGGCATGGTCGGCGGCCTTTAGTGCGAGCGAGGCGTCGACGGTGAAATCGGCGGCATGCGCGCCCGTTGCGCCAGCAAGCAGCGCCAGGATCATCAACAGCCGCTTCCGCACGTTGCCTCCGGATCTTTTGCACCAGCTTGATCCGGTGGAGCGTCGGCGGTCAACCGACGCCGCTATCAGTGCAGCGTTATCGACTTCAGCGCCGACAAATCCGTCGGGCGGATCAGGCGGGCGTGGGCGACGGTCACCGAATGCAGCGGGCCTTCGATCTTTGTTTCCCAGAAGGCGAGGAATTTCGCGAGTTCGGGGAAATTCGGGAAAAGGTCGAATTTCTGCCAGAGGAATTCCTGCAGCAGGTCGTAGTTGTCGGGGAGGTGATAAACGATCTGCGCGGTGGTGAGGCCATAGCCCTCAAGCCTGCGCAGGTCTGCGGTTGGTAACTGCATCGGTCCGGCTCCATAGAGGATGCCGGACGATTCTAGAGCCGATTGGTTACCATTTGGCAACCAAGCCTCAGTAGAAAGCTCTGTTGCTTCAAGTGGTTAGCAGCACTTGTGACAGAGTGCTGACAGAGGCCGGGCGGACGCTCCCGCCCTTCGAGCGTAGCTCTCAGGGCCTTCGGACCTAAAATCGCTCCACTGGAGCGATTTTGCCGCAAAACGCGGCCGGTCCTCAGTCCTTGGCGCGCTCGACGTAGGAACCGTCGGCCGTCATCACCACGACCCGGGTGCCGACGCCGATATGGGGCGGCACCATGGTCTTGGCGCCATTCGACAGCACGGCCGGCTTGAACGAGGACGACGCGGTCTGGTTCTTGATGACCGGTTCGGTCTCGGTGATTTCGAGCGTCACGCGGGCCGGCAGTTCGATGGCGATGGCGTTGCCCTCGAAGGTCTGGAGGAACACCTGCATGCCGTCCGCCAGATAAACCGCCTGATCGCCGATGACATCTTCCTGGACCGCAAGCTGCTCGTAGGTCGTCGGCTCCATGAAGTGGTAGCCTTCGCCATCGTGGTAGAGGAATTGGTAGGCGCGCTCGTCGACATCGGCCTTTTCGACCATCTCCACCGTGCGCCAGCGGCCCTCGACCTTCACGCCATCCGAAATGCGGCGCATGTTAACGTAGGTCACCGAATTGCCCTTGCCGGGATGGATGTTTTCGGCGGTCAGGATGACGTGGAGCTTGCCGTCCTGCTCGACGACATTGCCTTTGCGGAGCGAGGAGGCGATGACTTTGACCATTATTTCTTCCTTGTTCGCGCGTTTGCCCCGGCCTAGAGGGGACGTCGACAGGCCGAGCGTCTCGCGCTGATCTGTTGTTTCGGTGCCGCCGATACCGCAATTTCACGAAAACCGCCAGTCCCGCGCACGAAAGACACCGCTGTTGCCCACCGCCGCATCATCGCCGCCGGTTTCGCCATGGTGGACGCCCGCCGTTCACGCCGACCGGCGGCCGATCCTTTTGGCGCGCAACGGTATTGAAGCGGCGCTCCGGGGCTATCTTGCCTCCGAGGGATTTTTGCTGGTCGATCCCCCTGGGCTGCAGCGCTCGCCTGGCAACGAGACACATCTCCACGCCTTCGCGACGACGGCGATCGGCAATGATGGGGTGGGGAAGGCGATGTATCTCCATACCTCGCCCGAATTCACGATGAAGAAGCTGCTCGCGGCGGGCGAGCGGCGGATCGCCAGTTTTGGCCATGTCTGGCGCAATCGCGAGCGTGGCCCGCTGCATCATCCTGAGTTCACGATGCTCGAATGGTATCGCGCCGGCGAACCCTATGACGCGGTCATTGATGACTGCGTGGCGATGCTCCGGCTCGCAGCGAAGGCTACGGGCGCGACGATGTTGCGTTACCGCGACCGCGAGGCCGATCCCTTTGCGGAGCTCGAACGGCTGAGCGTTGCGGAGGCCTTTTTGCGTTATGCCGGCATCGATCTGTTTGCGACGATGGATAAGAACGGGGCTACTGACGCCAGCGCTCTAGCGGAACAACTCAAGGCGGCAGGTGTCGCGGTGCCTGTCGATTATACTTGGTCGTACCTCTTCAGCCGCGTGCTGACTGAAAAAGTCGAGCCCAGTCTCGGGATCGGCCGGATCACCATCCTTGATCGATATCCCGCCGCGGAGGCGGCACTGGCGCGGCGGACGGCTGATGATCCGCGTGTTGCCGAGCGGTTCGAGCTTTATGCGTGTGGCGTCGAACTCGCCAACGGGTTCGGTGAACTGACGGACGCGGCCGAGCAGCGGCGGCGGTTTGAGGCGGAAATGGCCGAGAAGCTAGCCCTTTATCGTGAGACCTATCCGGTCGATGAGGATTTTCTCGCGGCGCTCGCGATTATGCCGGAGGCCAGCGGTGTCGCGCTGGGTTTCGACCGTGTGGTGATGCTGGCGACCGGAGCGCCGCGGATCGAACAGGTGATGTGGGCGCCCGTGGCCGAGGCCTCGACATGAATGCCATCGGACCGATCAAGACAGCCGGTGCGCTTGTGGAGGCGGGTCTCGTCGCGCCTGAGGATGAGGCGGCGATTGCTTCCGTCGCTGAGCGCTATGCCCTAGCCATAACGCCGGCGATGACAGCGCTGATCGATTGCGCCGACCCCGACGATCCGATTGCCAAGCAGTTCGTGCCGGATGCGCGCGAGCTGGTGCACCTGCCGGAAGAGCGCGCCGATCCGATCGGCGATCTAAAACTGTCGCCGGTTGAGGGTATCGTCCATCGCTATCCAGACCGCGTGCTGCTGAAGGCGGTGCATGTCTGCCCGGTCTATTGTCGCTTCTGCTTCCGCCGCGAAATGGTCGGCCCCGATGGACTCGGCACGCTGACCCCGGAAGCGCTCGACACGGCGTTCGCCTATATCACGGACCACAGCGAGATCTGGGAGGTCATTCTTACCGGCGGTGACCCGCTGGTGCTCTCGCCGCGAAGGCTAAGCGAGCTTATGGTGCGGCTGGCAAAAATCCCGCATGTGAAGATCGTGCGGTTTCATACGCGCGTCCCGATTGTCGAGCCCGAGCGGATCGACGGGGCGCTGCTCGCGGCGCTCAAGGCAAGCGGCAAAACCACCTATCTCGCGGTTCATGCCAACCATCCGCGCGAATTGACCACCGAAGCAAAGGCCGCGATTGCGCGGCTGGCCGATGCGGGAATCGCGTTGATCAGCCAGACCGTGCTGTTGCGGGGCATCAACGACGACGCTGATGTGCTGGCCGAGCTGATGCGCGGCTTTGTCGAAAACCGCATCCGCCCGTACTATTTGCATCATCCGGACCTCGCGCCCGGCACCAGCCATTTCCGCGTTTCGATCGTTGAGGGGCAGGCGTTGGTGAAGGGGCTGCGGGGCCGCATCTCCGGCCTCGCCCAGCCGACCTACATCCTCGATATCCCCGGCGGCCACGGCAAGACGGTGATTGAGGCCTCGACCGTCCGCGATCTTGGCGATGGGTGTTACGCGGTCGAGGATTTTCGCGGGACCGAGCATACCTATCCGCCGGTCCAAACGGATGATTGACCACTAACATGTCAGCGGCTACAGCCTGAGGAAACTCGCCGAGGGAAGAAAATGTCCGCGCTCGATCGTGCCCTGACCGTCGATGATCTGAAGAAAATGGCGCGACGGCGGGTGCCGAAGCAGTTTTTTGATTACATCGATTCCGGCGCCTATACCGAGGGCACCTACAAGGCGAACGAAGAGGATTTCAAGAAGATCACTTTTCGCCAGCGCGTGGCAGTGAACCTCGAAGATCGCAATCTTTCTTCAACGCTGCTCGGCCAGCCGGTGAGCCTGCCCGTCGCCATTGCGCCGGTCGGTTCGACCGGCATGACCGATGCCGATGGGGAGATCAAGGCGGCCAAGGCCGCGGAAAAGTTCGGCATTCCGTTCACCCTCTCGACGATGGGCATCTGCTCGATCGAGGATGTAGCCGAGAACACGACGAAGCCGTTCTGGTTCCAGCTCTATGTGATGAAGGATCGCCCGTTTATCGAGCGGCTGATCGACCGCGCCAAAGCCGCCAACTGCTCGGCGCTGGTCCTGACGATGGATCTCCAGATCCTCGGACAGCGCCACAAGGATATTCGCAACGGCCTGACCGCCCCGCCAAAGATCACGCCGCAATTCGTGGCTGAAATGGTGGCAAAGCCGGGCTGGGCGATGCGCATGCTTGGTACGCAGCGGCGCACCTTCCGCAATATCGCCGGCCATGTAAGCCAGGCGACCAACCTCGGCACGCTCAGCACCTGGACCGCGACTCAGTTCGACCTGACGCTCAACTGGAAAGACATCGCCTGGATCAAGAAGCGGTTCGGCGGGCCGGTGATCGTCAAGGGCATTCTGGATGCGGAAGACGCGCAGCTTGCGATCGACAACGGAGCCGATGCAATCGTCGTTTCCAACCACGGTGGACGGCAGCTCGACGGCGCGCCGTCAACCATCCGTGTGCTGCCGGAGATTGTCGATGCGGTCGGTCATAAGACCGAAGTGCTGATGGATGGCGGCATCCGCTCGGGGCAGGATCTGCTCAAGGCGCTGGCGCTCGGCGCCAAGGGCGCGCTGATCGGACGCATCATGGCCTTCGGGCTAGGCGCGGGTGGCGAGGCCGGGGTGACGCGCGCGCTCAACATCGTGCGCAAGGAAGCCGATACCTCGATGGCCCTGATGGGCGAGCGCGACATCCGCAATATCGGGCCGCACAACATCTATTCGAACGATCTGCTGAGGCGGCAGGGCTACTGAGCCGGCAAAGCCTTGCGTTTCGCGGCACCGGGCCTGTTGTCGATCATTTCGATCAGCCGTTTGAGCTGCTCGGTCTGGCGGCTATCATCGCGGACAGCCCCGCCCCAAAGGCCTTCGTCAAGTACAGGGAGAGCTTGCAGACTGCGGCTTGGGCGGCCGACAACGACGCGCGGCAGGCCGAGCCGTTCGGCCTCCTGGGCAAGCATCAGATCGTCCATGTCGCCATAGAGCCAGGCTGGAGGGGAGAAGCGGACCACCTCGCTGGCAAAAGCGCAGGTGCCTGCGCCGACTACGTCGACCGTCTCGTCGAAAGGCAGCCCGTTCCAGAAGCCCCGCAACAGGCGCTCGCCCGTGAAGCGGATGAACGGCCGGACGTAGCGCGAGCCATGGATGCCGACAAGCGCGCGGCCGCCGTAGCGCAGCAGGGCAGCCCGCAGCATTCTTACGTGACGGGCCGGGTAAAGGATGTCGTCGTCAAAGCCGAAATAGAGGCACGGACCGGGTTCTTGCGACAGGCCATAGAATTTGCCAGACGCGCGATAGGGGTGGTCCGTGCCGCAACGATAAATAAGCAGGCCGTCGCGTTCGAGGCCCTGAGGAACGGCGTCGTAGCCATGCAGGAACAGGTGCAGCCGGTCGACCTGCGGCAGCACGCGGCGCAGAACCTCTGGCAGGTTCTGGGCACGTGCGGGAATGCTCGACATACCGCCGACGAGCGGCAATCGCGAAAGTTGCCGCCGGATGGCCGGGTCGCGCGCCTCTGCCGTAAAGCGCAGCGCAGCAGCGGCACGCACATAGCGAATGTCGGGGAACATTTATTGAGCCGGCTTCTATCTCTGCGCGGGTTGTGGATGCTGTAGCCGCGCGGCTAAATCTTCGGTCGCGACCGTCCGTTGGCAAAGAAGGCGGCTGAGAGACAATTGAACCCCCATGGCAAAGAAGCGCCGATATATCTATCGCCGCATTTCGACGACGCTGCATTTTCACTCGGCTCACAGATAGTTTCTGCGCCCGGTGGCATCCTGGTCAATATCTACACCCGTTCGGCCTATGTTGCGGGCCCGTATGAAACCGGGTTGCCGGATCCGGCCGATGTCGATCGGATCAGTGCTCTGCGCGACCATGAAGATGCTTCGTTCGCCAGCCGCTTCGGCCTCAAGCGGATCCATCTTGGCGCAGAAGAGCCGAGGTTGCGCGGGCGTGGATCCCGCGATGCATCGGGCGTGGGCGATGATATCGCGCAGATCGAAGAGCGTCTCTCGGCGCTGGTGCTGGAACTCGGCGCTGATCGCAAGGCCCAGCGGCTCTATTGTCCGGCTGCGATCGGGGGGCACGTCAACCATCTGGCGACGCGGGCGGTGGTGATCGGGCTGCTCGACCAACTGCCTCGTCACGTGAGCGTCAGCTTTTATGAAGACCTGCCCTATGCGCGGAGCGGGGAAGTTCGACGCCGCGGCGTCAGCGACCTCCACGCCGCGCTGTCGGGCCGACGGCTGCGGCGGCGGTCGTGGCCGGCCTCGGCGGCCAAGCTCGGGCTGATCAACCTCTATTCCAGTCAGCACGAAGCGCCCGTCCGGTCGCTGCGCCGCTTTTCGCCCAGGGCGTTATGGCCGCTTTGGCCACATGAGGCGGTATGGGATGTCGTGGGCTGAACGATCTGCTGAGACGGCAGGGACACTGAGCAGGGCTCACAAATCGCGAAACGCACTGTTCAACCGATCGTCGGGATTAAGATCGTGACCTCGTGCGAGCTTTCTCTAAGTCGCTGGCAGCGCGTCAAATTATGAATTTGAAAGTCATATTAATCAGCTTTTGCGAACGCCGCCTTTAGAACCTTTCTAAATTATTGATGTTGAATGAAATTCCGGCAGCGGCTACGCGGCGGGAAAAGCCATATTCAGCGAGCCAGCAATGACGACTTCGGATATCGCCGCCACACCAGTTGCGGCAAATGCCGCCCGCTACGACCGCGTTACGATGACGTTTCATTGGCTGACGGCGTTGGCGGTCGTCATATTGTTTGGCACGGCCTTCTGGTGGAATGCACTGCCGGGCGGGACGCCGCTCAGGAAGTGGCTGCAGGCCTTCCATATTTCCGTTGCGCTGCTGTTCGTCGCCGTCTTCATCGGACGGTTGGTCTGGCGCTGGTTCGGCGCGAGAAAACTGCCGTCCGCAAACACGGGTGCCGTGGCCCGGCTCGAACGTGGCGTTCACAGGCTGCTCTATCTGCTGCTCGCGGCGCAGATCGTGCTCGGCTTCGCCCTCCGGTGGGCACAGGGCGAGCCATTTTTCTTCTTCGGCTTGTTCTCGGTTCCCGAAATCCTCGGACCAAGCAAGGACTGGGAGAAAATCTTCGAGCCGCTGCACAACGCCGTCGGTTGGGCGATCATTTATCTCGCCGGTGCGCACGCGCTTGCGGCGCTGTTCCATCACTACGTCCTGCGCGACGGCGTGCTGCGCCGGATGATCCCCGGCCGCGCCTGACCTTCCTGCTGCTGGCGGGAGTGTCAGGAATAAACTCGTCCAGTCCTCGGTCTATCTGGTGAAAGCGGCGCCGCCGCGCAGAACCCCGGAGACAATCGGATGGACGCTCGACTCATCGAGGCCAAAGCCGCGCCTGTGCGCTATGACGGCGTGACTATCGCCTTTCATTGGGCGACGGCCATTCTCGTGTTGGCGCTGTTTGCGAGCATCCTGACGGCCGACTATGCCCCGCGCGACTGGCACTGGCATCACACCCTCGAGAATTTTCACGTCGGGTTGGGCATCCTCTTTGCCGCCGTGCTCATCGGGCGGCTCGGCTGGCGCATTACACTCGGCCGCATCCTCCCGGCCGCGGATCACGGCATTCAGGATATCGCGGCAAAGACGGTGCACGTTGCGCTTTATGGATTGCTGCTGTTGCAGATGTCGCTGGGGTTTCTGACGCGCTGGTTTCAGGGCGAAGAGTTTTCGTTCTTCGGCCTCTTTACGATGCCGCCACTTTTCCCCGTCGACCGCGATTTCGGCGAGTTGCTCGAGTCGATTCACAACTACGTCGCCTGGATTATCATCTTCCTTGCCGCGGGCCACGCCGTTGCGGCGCTCGGACATCACTTCATCACCGGCGATGGCGTGTTGCGCCGGATGCTCCCGGGCGGACGCTAGGGGTGAATGAAGGGGCCAACGATAGCGAGGACGCGTTCAAGGCTGATCCCAGCCGCTTGATCTCGAGCCAAGGGATGGTCCCCCGGCTTAAGCGTTAGCAATGGCCGTTGTCCCCTCGTGGAGGTTTGCACTGATACGGCCAAGTTGACCGTATCGGGGTAGTCGGGGAGGCGGTTCGAGAGCCAGCCAAACATTGGTTGCCAATCGGATACGTCGTCGCCGTAGTGCTGCTGATAGCGCGTGAAATTCGCTTGGCTGAGGCTGCTCCAGACTCCCCAGCCGAAAGACTCCTCGATCCCGATCACCGGCAACACAAGCACGCCGCGTACAAAGAAGCTGGTATCGTCTACGACGCAAAAGTCAGTTGTGAGAAATACGCGCTTGGCCCGCTCATCCTCGGGCATTTGGGCAACATAGATAGGCTCATCAAAGCCCATATCTGGAAATCCCTCGTGCCATTGGTCGCACGTTGCGCACTTATATCGATAAGGCATCCGGCCTTCATCGTCGGGCTTTAGCAGGCAGCGCGGACGATAGCCGACGTTTTCAAGGTTGACGAGCGGCGCCTTAGCTCCGCGCCGGCGGGTCCGGGCGCCAGGTGAGCTGCTGGTAGACGTCCTTGGCGACGGCCTGCATTTCGGCGTGCGGCAGATCGCCGATCACCGTGCAGGTGATCTGGGTGTTGGCCCAGTAATAGCCCTCGACGCCATCGTCGTTATAGAGCTCGAACGGTTTTCCGGGCGGGTTGGCGGCGGCGGTGATGTAGACCGTCAGCCGGTCGGCGGTCTGGTTCTGATACATGAACTGGGCGGCCGGACCGGTGCCGGTTTCGGCGAGCGGCGGCAACAGGCGGCCGCCAACAAGGGTAAAACCCTGCTTGGTGAGATCGGGCGTATCAATCTGGCGGCCGAGGCGGTTCGACAGCCAGGTGACGAGGTGCGCCTTGTCGTCAGCGGTGACCTCGACCGCGTGCGCCGTCTCCTTGACGTAGAGCGAATGCGCGGCGACGGCGCCTTCGATCAGCCGGTCGCTCGCTGGCTCTTCCTGCCAGGTAGCGGTGCGGAGATACCAGCCGGTGCCGGCGCTGACCCCAACGAGCAGCACGACGGCGGCGGCAATTTTGGTCCAGTCCCACCGCTGAGCCGTGGCTTGCGCCGCGAGCCGACGCGGATTGAGGCGTGCCGGGACCGGCTCACTGGCGATCGGGCCGAACAGCGTCGTCAGCGCAGCGTTCTGGCGCTGCCAGATGGCGACATCGGTGGCCCTGTCCGGGTGCGCGGCGAGGTAGGCTTCGACGGCCGCGCTCTGGGCAGCGTCGAGCCGGCCGTCGGCAAAGCCGAGCAGCATCTCCTCGTTCACGATAATGTTCGGGCGCTCGTTATGGGGGGCGCTCATTTCACGGTCCTCAGTCTGGGTTCCTCGCCTGTTCCTGTCAGGGTGCGGAGCGCGGCGCGGGCGCGGCCAAGCCGCGACATCAGCGTGCCGGCCGGAATGTCTAAAATGCTCGCCGCATCGGCGTAGCTGGCGCCTTCGACCACCACCAGCAGCAGCGCCTCGCGCTGCTCGTCCGGCAGCCGGTCGAGCGCGCGGGCGACTTCGGCCAGAGCCATATGGCCCGGCTGGCTCGGCAGCGTTGATGGCTCGATGGTCATCTCGTCGAGCGGGGTATGCTCGCCCCGGCGCCGGCGGCTGCGGGCGTCGTTGCGATGGATATTGAGCAGCATCCGGAAGAGCCACGCCCTGAGCGGCCCGGTGGGCTGCCAGAGGCCGCGCTTGCGGATAGCACGTTCGAGACAATCCTGGACGAGATCGTCGGCCCGATCGGCGTCGCGCGTCAGCGACCGCGCGTAACGGCGCAGCGCTGGCACGGCGGCCTCCATCTCATCCAGGAAGTCGCTCAAGCGTCAGTCCTTGTCGATGGCGGTGTGCCAGACATTGCCGACCATGTCGCCTGTGACATCGCCCGGCTTCTTATCCTTGATCCACGTGTAGAGCGGCATGCCGTAATAGGCCCACATCATCGTGCCGTCCTTACGCTTCACCAAGGTGAAATCGCCCGATGCCTTGGCGTCGGCGCCGGCGACGACCGGCGGCCAGGCGGTGGCACACTTGTCATAACAGTTGGTAACGCCGGCCTTGTCCTGGTCGAACGTATAAAGAGTCATCCCCTTGGCGTCGGTCAGAACATTCTTGCCATCGATCGTCATCGTCTTGATGCCGCCGGGCATGTCGTCGGCAAAGGCAGGGGCGCCGAGCAGCACAAGCGCGGCCACGCCCAAAAGCATTTTGGAAATCATCATGATGTCCCTCCGGTCCTGATTGCGGGGGCCTGCACTTGGCACCCGTCGCAGCACTCAACACCCGCAAGGTGTCATTATTCCATGGGAGGACACGATTTTTTGTGATTGGGGCGGTGTGCTAACCCTCTAGCCACCTCAAGTCTTCCGGCGTCAGCTTGATGTCGAAGGCCTTCATCGAGTCTTCTAGTTCGCCGAGCGTTCGGGGGCCGATCAGCGGAATGGATGGGAAGGGCTGCGCCAGCACGTAGGCGAGGGCGATGTGGATGGGGCTTTTGCCGAGCTTCTTGCCGAGTTCGATGGCGCGGTCGCGACGCCCAAAGTTTTTGTCGGAATACCAGACGCGCACCAGTTCATCGTTGCTGGTCTTGTCGCGGCCGGCGCGGTCGGTGAAGAAGCCGCGAGCCTGGCTCGACCAGGAGAAATTGGGCATCTGGTGTTTTACCAGCCAATCCTTCCATTCCTGATCGGAGGCTGAGACGCAGCCGGCCCAGATCGGCTCGAGCATTTCGGCAAGGGCAAAATTGTTCGAGAGGGCGCCGGGCTTCTGTTTGCCGGTCTTTTCGGCATAGGCGATCGCCTCGTCCATGCGGGCCCGTGTCCAGTTGGAGCCGCCGAACGGGCCCCTGATCCGGCCGGCCTTAACCTCGGCATCCATGGCGTCAACGAACTCGCCGACCGGCACTTCGAGGTTGTCGCGGTGCATGAAATAGACGTCGACGTGGTCGGTCTTGAGACGATCGAGCGACTGGGTGAGCTGTTTGCCGATCTGGTCGGGATAGCAGAGCGGGGTGTGGGCGCCCTTGCCGATGATCAGCATCTCTTCGCGCACACCGCGGTTCTTCTGCCATTCGCCGAGCAGCTTTTCGGTGTAGCCGGCGCCATAGACATAGGCCGTATCGAAGAGGTTGCCGCCAGCTTCCCAGAAGGCATCGAGCATGATTGAGCCCGACGAGAAGGTTTTGAAATCCTCAAAGCCCATGGCGACGATCGAGGCGGGTTTGGAAACGCCTGGGATTGAACGCTTCGGGATATCCGTGCCGTTCGGGCCGAGCTTACGGCCGGATACGGTGTTGATGCGCCGCGCCGCCTTCTCAAACCCGTATTCGAGACCCGCATCGGCGCGCCATTTGTCCTGCACGCGTAGATTGCCGAGGCTGTCGGCCCAGCTCATGCCGGGCCATGAGAACTCGAGCTTGCCGGCCCTGATGGCATCGGCGGCGGCATCGACCTCGAAGGCGTAGAGCCATTGCGGCTCGTTCACTTCGACGGTGTGCGGCTCGCCCTCGCGCGGGATGATCTTGATCTTGCCCACGCCGCCCTGTTTGCCGCTGGCGAACCAGAAATTCTCCACCTCGATGCGGCCCGTGGTGCCGAGGATCTGCAGCACGCAGTCCTCGCTGAGCGAGATGGCACAGGACAGCTCGGCGATGATGCCGTTCGGGAAGGTCAGCACGGCGGCGGCCCACTCGTCCGTGCCTTCGAGGCCGAGATGGGCCGTGCCCAGCGTCTTGACCGGCTCGAGGAAGGGTTTTCCCGCGGCGGCGCCGGCGATCAGCCGCGCGATCGAGGCCGTGTAGCCGCCGACATCGAGAATGGCGCCGCCCGCGAGATCGTTGGCATAGAGGCGGTGCTCGGCCATGAATTTCGGCATGGCGAAACCGAAGGTCGAGCGGATCATCCGGACCTCGCCGACCGCGCCGTCCCGAACCAGCTCCACCAGCTTTTTGGTCTGCGGGTGGAGGCGATACATGAACGCCTCGCCCATGAAGGTGCCGGCCTTCTTGGCAGCATGGAACATGGCGTCGGCCTCGAAGGCGGTCATGCCCATCGGCTTTTCCACGAGCACATGCTTGCCGGCCTCGGCCGCCTTGATCGCCCATTCAGCGTGGAAGGTATGGGGCGTCGCGATATAGATCGCCTCGACCTCGGGGTCGGCGAGCAGGGCGTCATAGCCCTCGAGGATGCGCGGGCCGCCGAAGGAATCGGCCAGGCCGGGCTTATTGGGGTCGCGCGTGGCGATGGCGACGAGTTCGCTGTTCTTCGAATGCGTCACACCGCCGTAAAGCGCCTTGGCGATGCCCCCCGGTCCAATGATGCCCCAGCGAACTTTTCCCGATGCGGCAGCCATATGAACCTCCCAATTGGTAGACCGTTACATTCGACCGCGGTCTTATGGCAGGCTCGTCGAGGATGCGGAAGGCGAAGCTTACCGAAAATTTGTGCCGATCGGCGGGCGATTGTCGTGGCAAGGCTTGGCGGGGCCTCTTCCGTTGCGCTAGAGCAGGCGAAACGGTGGGGGTTACGCATGTTTGTTGTCGGCGGAGAGAGCCTGATCGACCTCGTTTCGGAGCCGGTCGGTCGTGACAGCCAATTGCGGCTTGCCGCCCATGCCGGCGGCTCGCCCTATAACTGCGCCATCGCCCTCAGCAAGCTCAACAACGACACCGGCTTCCTCTGCCCGATCTCGACCGACAGCTTTGGCGATATGCTGCTGGTGCCGCTCGAAGAAGCGGGCGTGCACCAACTGCTCGGCGAGCGGGTGCGCGAGCCCTCGACGCTCGCCGTCGTGACCTTCGAAGGGATCAATGCGCGCTATCGTTTTTATCGCGAGGCGGACCATGCGTTCACGCTTGAGGGGATGATTGCGGCACTGCCGGCGCAGGTTGAGGTGTTCCAGATCGGCGGGTTCTGTCCGATCCTGCCCGAGGACGCGGCGATCTGGCTGGAGGTTGCGAAAGAAGCGCAGCGGCGCGGTGCATTGCTGTCGATCGACCCCAATGTGCGACCGTTCTTGATCGACGATTTTGCGACGTACAAGGAGCGGCTGGGCAAACTCCTCGACCTCGCACACCTCATCAAGGTTTCGGACGAAGACCTCAAATCGCTCGACGCGAGGAAGAGCATCGAGCAGCATGCTGCCGACCTGCTTGCGCGGCCGAACTGCGAACTCGTCGTGGTGACGCTCGGAGAAAAGGGTTCGCGCGCGTTTACCGCCGCCGGCAATGCCGAGGCGGGCATCTATTCGCCGCCGGTATTCGGCGACACGGTGGGGGCCGGCGACAGCTTGATGGCGGGTGTGCTGACGACTCTGGCCGAGCGCGGCGATCTTCAGCCGGGCAAGCTCAAGGGGCTTGAGAGCTACGAGCTCGAAGAGGTGCTGAAGTTCGGCGCGATCGTTGCCGGACTCAACTGCGCCCACAAAGGCTGTGTGCCGCCGACCCGCGCTGAGGTCGATGCGATCCTCAACGCCTCGGACTAATCGCCCATCGCCGGTGTTGTCCTCTTACCACCGATGAACGGGGTGTGACGGCACGGCCCATTGCGCCGCCTCGCCGGCTCTGCTCGTATCGGCTCAAACGGGCAAGGGCGAAACGATGCGCTTCTTACGCTGGCTGCTGCCGATCGTCGTCATCATTGGAATTGGCGTTGCGGTCTATCTCTTCAAGCCGATCAGCGGGCCCGCGCGCGATCTGACGTTGACCGCCGATGCCACACACGGCGCCTATGTGCTGACGCTCGGCGGCTGCGTTGCCTGTCACACCGATACCAAAAACAATGGGCCGGAGCTCGCGGGCGGCGTGCCGCTCAAAACGCCGTTCGGCAATTTCGTGCCGCCCAACATCACCTCCGATCCCGATGCGGGGATCGGTAAGTGGACGCTCGCCGAGTTTTCGGATGCGCTGAGCAATGGGCATGGTCCGAACGGCCATCTCTATCCGCCATTCCCCTATACCAGCTACACCACGATGACCGACCAGGACATCGTCGACCTCTTCGCGGCCCTGAAGGCCATCCCGCCGGTGAGCAAAAAGGCGCCGGCGCATGAGATCGGGTTTCCTTTCAATATCCGGCTGGTGAACCTCGCCTGGCAGAACCTCTTCTTCACACCGCATCGCTTTATGAAAGACCCGGCGCATTCCGATCTCTGGAACCGCGGCGCCTACATCGCCAACGGGCCGGGGCATTGCGTCGAGTGCCATTCCCCGCGCAACGCATTTGGAGCGATCGAAAAGGGCCAGGAATTTACCGGCGCGCCAAAGGGATCGGTCGGGGGTCGGGCACCGGCGCTAACGCCTGTCGCACTCGCGGAATTTTATGGTGTCTCGGATATCGAGGACACGCTCAAGACCGGCGTCGCCTCGAGCGGCGACGACCTCGGCGGCGAAATGGCCGAGGTCGTCAAAGACTCCACCTCGAAGTGGACCGACGACGACCGCCACGCGGTCGCAGCGTATCTGCTGGGGCAAGACAAATAGGCTTATGCGTTCGCCCGGATCGCCAGCGCCTCATCTAGCGTCATTAGCGTGTGATGCTGCCACTTCGGGTCGGGTTCCGGATAGTCCGTGCGGAAGTGGCCGCCACGGCTTTCGGTGCGTTTTAGTGCCGCGGCGGCGACCATGGTGGCCGATGTCGTCATGTTGAGGAAGGAGCGGGTGACGCCTTGAGCCGTGGCCTCAAGTTCGGCGATGCGCCGTAAGGCCAGGCGCAGGCCACCTTCGTCGCGCTCGACGCCGACAAGATCTGTCATGACGTGGCGGAGATCTTGCACGACCTGGAGATTGCGCAAGCGCAGTTCGGCGGCCTGGCCTTCGGCCTCGTCCCAGGCGATGCCTTCGAAGGGCGCGAGGTTGGTGCGGACCGGCTCGAGGCCCGAAATATCCTCGGCGATGCGCGCGCCATAAACCGTCGCCTCCAATAGTGAATTGGAGGCCAGCCGGTTGGCGCCGTGGAGGCCGGTGGAAGAGGCTTCGCCGCAGACCCAAAGCCCCGCCAGCGTCGACCGGCCGCGCGCGTCCACCTTGACGCCGCCCATGTGATAGTGCGCGGCGGGCGTCACGGGAATCGGCTGCGTCACCGGATCGATACCGGCGTCGAGGCAGTATTTTGCGACCGTGGGGAAAGCGGCGAGGATGCGCTCGCCAAGCGCTGCTCGGGTATCAAGGAACACCTTTCGGCCCGCTTTGATCTGCCGAAAATTGGCGCGGGCGACGATATCGCGCGGCGCCAGTTCGGCATCCGGATGGATTGCCGGCATGAAGCGTTCGCCGAGATCGTTGACGAGAATGGCGCCTTCGCCGCGCAGCGCCTCGGTGGCGAGTGGCGCAGGGTCGGCGCCCGTGGCGATGGCCGTCGGGTGGAACTGCACGAACTCGGCGTCGGCGATGACCGCGCCCGCCCGCGCCGCCATGCCCATCGCATGGCCGCGCACCCCCGGAGGGTTCGTGGTCACGGCATAGAGGCCGCCCAGGCCGCCGGCGGCCAACACTACCGCGCGGCCACGCATGAATACTGGCTCGGCGTAGCGGTCGCCGAGCTTTCGGGCGAACACGCCAATGACGCGGCCGTCGGCTCGGGCGAGATCGGTGACCGTGATGCCTTCCACGACGCGGATCGAGGGCGTCCTGCGGACCTCGGCGATCAGCGCCTGCATGATGGCGAAGCCGGCGCGGTCGCCCTCGACGCGCACCACGCGGTTCTTCGAATGCGCCGCCTCGCGGGACAGGCGGTAGTGGCCTTCACCGTCGCGATCGAAAGGTGTGCCCCAATGGGCAAGGTCCTCGATGCGGGCGGCGGCTTCCGCAGCGACACTCTCGGCGGTGAGTTCGTCGACGATGCCGGCGCCGGCCTTCTCCGTGTCGAGCGCGTGGGCGTGTGGGCTGTCGCCCTCGCCAACCGCCGCCGCGACACCGCCCTGCGCCCAGGCCGAGGAGGCGCCAAAACCGAGCGGCGTCGGCGTGAGCACGGTCACCGGCCGCGGCGCCAGCTTCAGGGCGCAGAAGAGACCCGCGAGCCCGGCGCCGACGATCAGGGCGCCATCAGCGTTGAGGGTGTTGTCATAGGTCATGGAATGGGGCCCTCTGGGACTGGCGAAGTCGGCAGTTCTGGTGTCGGTTGGTGCTTGGCAAGGAGGCGTTCGGCCAGTGCATGGTAGACCCCGTCGGGGCAGACCAGCCGCGATACAGCCGCGGCGCCGAGCGAGGCGACCATGATGGGGAAAATCAGGGCGTGGTCGGCGGTCATCTCCGAAACAATAACCGCCGAGGTCAGCGGCGCTTGGACAACGCCGGAGAGGTAGGCGGCCATGCAAAGAATGGCCAGCATGCCCACCGGGATGTTGGGCAATAGCGACGAGAGGTCCTGCGCTATACCGGCGCCAACGGCCAGGGACGGCGAGAAAATGCCACCTGGGATGCCGCTGATCGAGGACAGCGCCGTCGCAACAAGTTTCAGTGGACCGAAGGCCCAGGGCACGCCATTCCCGGCGAGGATCCCCCGCGTTTGGGCATAGCCGGTGCCGAAAATGCTGCCGCCGGCCGCGAGGCCGCAGAGCGCAACGAGCAGACCGCAGCAGGCCGCGAAGATCACCGGATGGCGGCCGATGAGACGTCCGGGCAGAGTTGGCAGGCCGCCCGCAAAGAGGATGAGAATGCGGCTGAAGAGGCCGCCGAGCAGGCCGCAGACGACGATCGCGACCAGCACCGCCAGCCATTGCCAGCCGAAGCTGAGCGTGCCGGAGAACGTGCCGAAATAGGTATAGTCGCCGAGGATTGCCTGCGATGTCAGGCCGGCGGCGATCACCGTCACGAGGACGAGAATGCTGGAGCGCTGTTCGAACGAACGGCTCATCTCTTCGATGCCGAAAATGATGCCGGCGAGCGGCGCATTGAAGGCGGCGGCGATACCGGCGGCGGAGCCAGCGAGCAGCAGACCCGGCTGCCGGTGCGGTTCGATGCGGCCGAGGAAGAACATGGTCGCGGCGCCGACTTGCACCGTCGGGCCTTCGCGGCCTGAGGATGCGCCGGTTGCGAGGCCGAGCAGCAAGAGGCCGATCTTGGCGAGGCCGAGTTTTACGGAGACCAACTTGCGGCGGGTCTCGGTGGTTTCGAGTTCGCGGGCGGCAATGACCTGAGGAATGCCGCTGCCTTGCGCGCCGTCGAAGAAGCGGCGGGTCAACCAGGCGGCGAGGGCAAAGCCAGCCGGCGTCAGTAGAATCGGGGCGTAGCGCCAACGGCCATGGACGTTCGAAAACAGCGCCTGAGCCTGGTCGGCGAGCAGCGCCATGGCAACGGCCAGCAGACCTACGACCACGCCGCCGACAAGAAACAAGCCGCGACGCCGGAGTGTTGGCCAATACTGCTGCAAGCGGTGGCGGAGGCGGGGCGTGGCAGATGGGTCGGACATGAGGTCCGGTTACTCCGAACAAATGGCTTTGCCAACCTTGCCATTTGGAGCCGCCAGATGGGTGTTTTCACGTAAGATTATCCGCTTATGTGAGTGGGCCCATATACGCATCTATCCTGATGTCGTATGTTGGACTGCTCCAATGACGTGGCTGGCTCCGTGCCGAAACTTGCGATCAGTGTTCGCGATCTGAAAGCGCTGCTGGCGCTGGGCGAAGACGGATTGCCCTTCGACAGTTCGCTTGCGCGGGTGCTTGGCGCGGCCACGGGTGAGGAAGTGCTTTTTCGCCTCTCAGCGACCTACGAATATGCCGGTATTGGACGGCTTGCGAAGCTGGTTCAGGGTGGGGGAAGAGTTGTCGCGCGATTTAAAGGCGTGCGCCTGTTCGATCAGCAGGCGCTCTATTGGCCGCAGGATGCCGATGCGCCGTCGATCAGCATCCTCGGCGATGCAGAGTTTGAGGCCGTTCTCCGTTCGGAAACGTCGACACTCCGGCGCGAGGCTGACGAGGTCGGGTCTCGCTTTGTTGTCGAGGAAGAAGAGAACCTCAGCCTCGACACCTTTGCCGCCATCGCACAGACCGTGCTTCGCGAAGCGAACTATCGATGCGCGGTCACCGGGGCAAAGCTCGAAGTCGAAGCACCGGACGGGCCGAATGTTTTCGTCTTGCGTCCGAAGGAGGCAGGTGGGACGGCGCACGTCAACAATTGCCTTGCGCTTTCGCCCGGGGCGTTTGCCGCGTTCGAGCAGGGACATTTGGCGGCACGTGACGATTTCGGCCTGCTTGCCGACCTTCGGCGGATTGATCCCGAGTTGCTCGAAGTCATCAATCCGTCGGGCCGGCTGACCGTGCCGGACAACCTGGCGTTGCAGCCGGCAGCCGGAAATCTCGGCTATCACCGGCGGACGAGGTTCGGCCTCGACTGACGCTCCCGGCGTCAGTCGCCCTTGCGGCTCATGTCGATCATTTTGTGGATGGCCTGGGCCGCAGGATCGATGAGCGCTGCGTCGACGCGTACTTCCTCGGTCATCGTGTGAAGCGACCAGAGCACGTTCTCGAGGTTGATGCGCTTCATGTGCGGACAGATGTTGCAGCCGCGCAGGAATTCGACGCCGGTCGTTTCCGAAGCGACGTTGTCGGACATCGAGCACTCGGTGACCATTACCACCCGGGCGGGTTTTTCGGTCTTCACCCAATCGATCATGCCCGAGGTCGAACCCGAAAAGTCCACCGCGGCGATGACGTCGGGCGGGCATTCGGGATGGGCAATGATCTTGGCGCTCGGATAAGCAACCCGCAGTTCGGCTATGTCGGCGGCGCTGAACGTTTCGTGGACTTCGCAGGCGCCGGCCCAGGTGACGATCTTCTTTTTGGTCTTCTTGGCCGTGTTCTGGGCGAGAAACTGGTCCGGAATCATGATCACCGTGTCGCCCTCGACTGCGTTGACGATGTCGACGGCGTTCGACGAGGTGCAGCAGACGTCGCTGACCGCCTTCACGGCGGCGGAGGTATTGACGTAGGTCACGACTTTCACGCCCGGATATTGGGCTTTCATGGCCAGCACGTCCTCGGCGGTGATCGAGGCGGCTAGCGAGCACCCGGCGCGGCTATCGGGGATCAGCACGGTCTTTTGCGGATTGAGGATTTTCGACGTCTCGGCCATGAAGTGCACGCCGCACTGAACGATGACGCTTTGCGACACTCGCGTTGCTTCGATGGCAAGCTGCAGGCTGTCGCCGGTGATGTCGGCGATGCCGTGAAAGATCTGCGGCGTCTGGTAGTTGTGAGCCAGGATGACCGCATCCTTCTCCTTCTTCAGCCGATTGATCTCGACGATGAGCGGCGCGAAAAACGGCCATTCGACCGCCGGAATCCGGTCCTTGACGCGCTCGAAGATCGGCGCGGTCAGCTTCTCGATGGCGGGCGAATATTTGAGGTCGTAATTGGCCCCGAGTACCGCCCTGGCGTCAGCGATCGGCGTTATGGCGTTGATCAGTTGAGCCATCGAAAACCCCGGTTTTTCGAGCGTCGCGTGGCGGAAGCAGGAAATTGGCGGTCATTTCCGCCAAATGTGCCCGCATTCACGCGACCGTGACTTAGGGATTTCAAACCGGGATTGCAATGAACGGGGTTGCGATAGGTGAAGCAATTTCCTAACGCTCTGGCAGTTTACCAAAGGACTTTCCCATGCCCCAGGACGCCGTTGCGCTTCGATCGATTTTGACGCTGGCGCCGGTCATTCCGGTCATCATCCTCGATGATATCGCGGCGGCACGGCCGCTGGCCGAAGCGCTGGTGGCGGGCGGCCTGCCAGTGCTCGAAGTCACGTTGAGGACGGCGAACGCCCTCAAGGTGATGGAAGAGATGGGCAAGGTGCCCGGCACCGTTATCGGCGCGGGGACGCTTCGCACGCCCGCTCAGATGAAACAGGCGGTCGATGCGGGTGCGCGCTTTCTCGTATCGCCCGGCGCACCGCCGCGGTTGCTCGATGCGGCCGATGATATTGCAGTTCCACTGCTGCCGGGGATCGGTACGCCGACCGAAGCGATGACGGCGGCCGAGCGAGGCTACAGTTTCCTAAAATTCTTTCCGGCCGAGGCGCTGGGCGGCGCGCCGGTGCTCAAGGCATTCGCCTCGCCGTTGCCCGACATCACCTTCTGCCCCACCGGCGGCATCGACCTTGCCAAAGCAAAAACCTATCTGGCGCTGCCCAATGTGATCTGCGTCGGCGGCTCGTGGGTGATGCCGGCCGATGCCATTTCGAGCGGCGATTTCGCGCGCGTCGAAACTCTCGCGCGCGAAGCGGCGGGGCTGAAGGGGTAGGCGGCGCCATGGCCGGCAAACGCACATCGCCGCCCGGCCTTTCCCACCTTCGCGTCAATATCGGCGGGGAGTTTTATCTCGGGCCGGGGCGCGCCGATCTGATGGAGCTGATCGCCGAAACCGGCTCGATCGCAGCTGCCGGCAAGCGTATGGGCATGAGCTACAAGCGGGCCTGGAGCCTGGTGCAGGCGCTGAACGAGGGCTTTGGTGCACCGCTGGTTGAAACCAGCCGCGGCGGGGCGGGGCAGGGTGGGGCGTTGCTCACGGCGAACGGCGCCGAGGTGCTTCGCCGCTACCGCAATATGCAGGCAAAAACCCGCGAGGCGATTGCAGCGGATGTGGCTAGCATCGCGGCCTTGATGACCGATATGTCACATAAGAAATAACGGTTTGCCGGCTCAGCCGCCTTGTTCTACAAACCCGATAGCTTCTTCAGAACATATCGGGGAAATTCATGCGCTTCAAACAAAACGCCTTTGCCGGCCTCTTGATCGCGCCGGTGCTTTTGCTTGGCCTTTCGGTCGCAGCACAGGCAGAGACGGTCTCGCTCGCCGTCGCCGCCAATTTCGCCGATGCCGCCAAGGCAATCGGGGCAGCATTTAAGACCAAGACCGGCAATGACGTGACGATCAGCTCTGGCGCGACGGGCGCGCTTTACACGCAGATTTCGCAAGGCGCGCCGTTCGAGGTGTTCCTTTCCGCCGACAGCAAGACCGCCAAGAAGGCGGTCACCGAGAAGTTCGGCGTCGATGGGACCGAGTTCACCTATGCGGTGGGCAAGATCGTGCTGTTTTCCGACGATGCGGCGCTGGTGACCGGGGCCGATACCCTGAAGACTGGAAAATTCGACAAGATCGCTATCGCCGATCCGAAGACGGCGCCCTACGGCGCGGCAGCGGTCGAGGCGATGAAGAAGCTTGGCGATTATGATGCGCTGGCGCCGAAAATCGTCACCGGCACCTCGATTGCTCAAGCCTATCAGTTCGTCGACAGCAAGAATGCCGAACTCGGCTTCGTAGCCCTGAGCCAGGTGATCAAGCGCACCGACGGTTCGCGCTGGGAAGTGCCGCAGGAGGACTACACCCCGATCACCCAGGATGCCGTGCTGCTGACGCCGGGCAAAGACAGCCAGGCCTCGAAGGACTTTCTGGCGTTTTTGAAGAGCGACGATGGCGTGAAGATCATCGAGGGATTTGGCTACGCCGTTGGGAAGTGAGGCTGCTTTTGTAGGTGAATGGCTACGGACTCTGAGCCTGTGGCCCACCCCCGCCCTCGATCCCTCCCCTCAAGGGGGAGGGAGGCGATGGAACCGCCCGCCCGTTGCGTTTGGATAGCGCTGGACGATGCGGTCTGCTCCCCTCCCCCTTGAGGGGAGGGTGGCGGCAGCCGGGTGGGGGTGGGCAGCAGATGCCGACGGTGCTCTTATGCTCCGCGCCCCGTCCGTAGGCGCCGGATAAAGCAGCACATGTCCCTCGATGACCTCCTGCCGCCGATCATTCTGACGCTGTCACTTGCGGCGATCACCACGTTCGTCCTGCTGCTGGTCGGCGTGCCGATCGCCTGGGGACTCAGCCGGTGGCGATGGGCGGGGCGGGAGGCGGTGGCGGCGGTCGTGGCGTTGCCGCTGGTATTGCCGCCGACAGTGCTCGGTTTTTACCTGCTGCTGATGCTCGGGCCGAACGGGCCGGGCGGCGCGCTTGCGGGTCTGTGGGGCGGGCGGACGCTGGCGTTCAGCTTTCCCGGCCTTGTCATCGGCTCCGTGATCTACTCGCTGCCATTCATGGTGCAGCCGGTCCGCAATGCTTTCGAGGCAATCGGCGAGCGTCCGCTGGAAGTTGCGGCAACACTGCGGGCTAGCGGCTGGGACCGCTTTTTCACCGTGGCGCTGCCTTTGGCGCGTGCGGGCATTCTGTCGGGCGCGGTGCTGGCCTTTGCCCATACGGTCGGTGAATTCGGCGTCGTGCTGATGATCGGCGGCAATATTCCGGGCAAGACCAAGGTGCTGTCGCTCGCCATGTACGACTATGTCGAGGGCCTCCAGTGGGGCGAGGCGCATGTGCTCGCCGCCGGCATGGTGATCTTCTCGTTCGTCGTCATTGCCGCGACGATGCTGCTTGAACGGCGGCTGAGGCGCGTGGCGCAGTGAGCGGTCTTTCGGTCGGCTTCGCGGGGCAGCGCGGCAGCTTTGCGCTCGATGCCGCGTTCGAGGCGCGGGGCCGTGGAGTGACTGCGCTGTTCGGGCCATCCGGCTCGGGCAAGACCAGTGTGTTGCGAGGCATTGCAGGGCTTGAGCGGTTTACCGGGCGCTGCAGACTTGGCGATGAAATCTGGCAAGACGGCAACGTTTTCCTGCCGGCACATCGCAGGGCCGTTGGTTACGTATTCCAGGAGGCGAGTCTTTTCCCGCATCTGACGGTGCGGAAAAATCTCGAATTCGGTCTCAGGCGGACGCAATCCAAGCCGGCGATCGGCTTCGATGAGGCCGTTGCGTTGCTCGGGCTCGATCGGCTGTTGGCGCGGGCGCCGGACACGCTATCAGGCGGTGAGCGGCAGCGGGTGGCGCTGGGGCGGGCACTCCTGAGCCAGCCAAAACTGCTGCTGCTCGATGAGCCGATGTCGGCGCTCGACCGCGACGCGAAGGATGAAATCCTGCCCTACTTCGAGGGGCTACGCGGTGCGCTGTCGCTGCCGGTTCTGTTGGTGACGCACAATATCGGCGAGGTCGAGCGGCTGGCCGATCACCTCATCCTGATGCGCAATGGGCAGGTCGCGGGCGCCGGGCCGCTCAACGACATGCTGGTCGGCGGGACGTTGGGGTTGCGGACGGCTCGGGAGGCGGCCTCCGTTTTACGCGGCACGGTTGCCGGCTACGACGCGAATGACGGGCTGAGTACGATCGAGGTACAGGGTCAGCGACTGCTGATTGCCGGACGGGCAGGTGAGCCTGGCATAGCGGTCCGAGTGCGGATCGCCGCGCGCGATGTCAGTCTCGCGGTGGACCGGCCGTCCGCGACGACGATCCTCAACGTGCTGGCAGTGACGATTGTGGCGATAGAGCCGGCGTCGGAGGCCGAGGCCATCGTGACGCTGAGGCTCGGTGAAGAGACCATGCTGGCACGCGTTACGCTGAGATCGGTGCGGCAGTTGGGCCTTCAGCCCGGGCAGGCGGTGTTCGCGCAGGTCAAGGGTGTGTCGCTGGTGGCGGGGCCAAACGACTAAAGCCGCAGTAATTCCACGAAGCGGCCGAGCGTTTCGCCGAGCCACGCGCGCTTCTTTTTCTTCAGCTCGCCTAGGAGGGCGTTTTCGAGTTCGGCCCAATTCTCGGCCAGTAGCGAGCGGATGCGCTCGCCGCGCTCGGTCAGGGCGATGCCCGGTGCAAGGTCCGGGCCGATGGCGCGGCGGGAGATCAGATCACGCTCGGCGAGCCGCACCAACCGGATGTCGATGGCCGCGCGAGACAGGCCGAGTTCCTGCACAAGTTGCGCTTCCGTCGCGCCGCGCTTGGCCGAGAGCACGAACAGCACCGCGTCGTCGCCGGGTTCGAGCCCGCGCTCGACGAGCGGCACGAGCAGCGCCTTATGTGCGAGCTGCCCGGCTTCGATCAGCCGATAAAGGGTTGAACTCGCACTCGGTTTTGACATGGGCGGGAAAATAGTCCGAACTCCGTCCTGGGGCGACCGCCCACCAACCCTATCGTTAATCCAATGGCCGGCGCGACGGAAAATCGAGCGATGCCGGCCAGCCTGCGCCGGGTGCATTGTTCGCTGTTGGCGGATAAGCTATCCCTGATTTCGACGAATTCTGCGACGGAGACGACGATTGGCTCAGGACCTTGCGCGCATCCGGGCCTTCGTCCAGGTCTTCGATTCCGGCGGCTTTTCGGCGGCGGCGCGTCAGTACGGACGTTCGAAAGCGCTGCTCAGCAAATATGTCACCGACCTCGAGGACTATCTCGGCGTCCGGTTGATGAACCGCACCACGCGCAAGCTGTCGCTGACCGAGGCAGGCGAGGCCTACTACAGGGAATCGAGCCAGCTCCTGCAGCAGCTTGATGATCTCGACGCCTCGATCTCAGATCAGACCAGCGCGCCGCGCGGGCTGCTCCGCGTCTCGGCGCCGCGCAATTTCGGCGAGCGGACGCTGGCGCCGGCGATCTTCGAGTTTCTCAAGAAATTTCCCGATGTCTCGCTCGATCTCAGGCTTGAGGATCGCTACGTTGATCTCGTCGATGAGGGCGTGGACGTGGCGCTCCGCATCTCGACGATGACGGACTCCTCGCTGATCGCGCGAAAAATCGCCGACATGCATCTGCGCATTATCGGGGCGCCCTCGCTGATCAAGAAACATGGTGTGCCGAAAACGCCCGAAGCGCTGCGCGCGATGCCCTGCATCGTCGACACCAATCTGCAGGGCCAGGCGAACTGGCGGTTCGTGGAGGACGGCAAGACGGTCTCGGTGCATGTCGGCGGGCCGGTCCGCGTCAATTCGCCGCTGGCGGCGTTACAAGCTGCAACAATGGGTCTCGGCTTTGCCGCAATGCCCAGCTACCTCGCTGATCCGGCAATTGAATCGGGCGACCTCGTTTCCGTACTCGAAGATTTCGTTCCGGCCGGGCAGACGCTGCAGGCGGTCTATCCGCACCGGCGGCACCTTGCGGGGAAGGTCAGGGCGCTGATCGACCATCTGGTCGGCTGGTTCGAGAGCCATCCGTTGCCCTGACCGGGTGTCGTTGAAGGATTGGGGCTCTGAGGCCGATGCGTCGTTTCGTTGCCGCGCTTGCCGTTGCTCTTGCTCCGCTCGTTGCCTGCATCGCTCCGGCTTTTGCCCATCCGCACATCTTCATCGACGCCAAGGCGACGATCGTTTTCGACGATGCAGGCGACGTGACAGGGATCAAGCATCAATGGACGTTCGACGAGGCGTTTTCGGCCTGGTCGATCCAGGGGCTCGACACCAACAATGACGGCGTAACCTCGGAAGCCGAGCTGCAGCCGCTCGCCGACGAGAACATGAAGGGCCTTGGCGCATACAATTATTACACCTCGGCCGGCGAGCCGAACCAGCCCGACCTCACCTTCCACCACATGCCCAATCCCAGGCTCGATTACGCCAACCAGCAGACGACGCTGAAATTCGGCATCGAGCTCGACAAGCCGTACCACATCCAGAAGGTGCTCGAGATCGGCATCGACGATCCCGAATATTATGTCGCGATCACCTTCGCCGGCCCGCAGGCGATCACGCTGGAAAACGCGCCGGCCGGCTGCAGCGCGGTGCTCAATCCGCCCAAGGACATTCCTGCCGATCTCGCCAACAAGCTCATGTCAATCGGCGCCGACGTGGTGAAACTGCCGCCCGATCTCGAGGCGGCCATGCGCGGCATGCAGGGTTCCATCGATGTCAAATGCGACTACTCCGTCGCTGGAGCAAAGCAGAACCCGACAGCGCAGCAGGTGAGCGCCAGTAATGCGACGACGGCGGTCGACGCTGCCAATGCGATGGGCAGTGCCAGCGCGACCGGGGGCTCGTCCAGCGCTATTCCTACGGCACGGCCCATTCCGTTCGGCGGGCCGCCGCGCGAGCTCGGGCTGTTCCTGCCGGACAATCCGGTGGTGAAGTGGATCATCGACGAGCAGAAGCAGTTCTATCAACTGCTGACCAACTCCATGACCCAGCTCAAGACCGACAACCGTGCCTTCTGGGTGCTGGGCACGCTGAGCTTCCTTTACGGCATTTTCCACGCCGCCGGGCCTGGTCACGGCAAGGTGGTGATCTCGTCCTACGTGCTTGCCAACGAGCGGCAATATCGGCAGGGCATCTGGCTGAGTTTTATCTCTGCGATGCTGGCGTCGCTGGTGGCCGTGGTCTTCATCCTGTTCTGCGCTTGGGTGCTCAACCTCACCGGCGACGCCATGGGCAATGCCGCCAACTGGATCGGCATCGCGTCCTATCTGATGATCGCGGTGCTCGGCATCTGGCTGATGATCCGGCACATTTTTGGCATCGGCCATCATCACCACGATGAGCCCCGGGAGAGAGTGGCGGACAACCGCCGGGATCGCGCCATCGCGCGGCGGCATCTCTATGCCGAGGATGCGGACGACGAGCACGACCATGATCATGACGGGCACCACCATGGTCAGGAGCATGCGCATACACATGCACATAAGACGCCGCGGCGGACCCTGCCCGAGCAACAAAATCTGCTGGCGCGGGCCTTCGAGACATCATCGCGGGCAAAGCTCGGGCAGGGGGCTGCTGCGCCGGCTTATGCCTATGCGGACGCGGACGACGGTTACGACGACGATCATCACCATGATCACGAGCATGACGAGCACGAACATGCTCACAGCCACGTCGCCGTTTCGCCCGATCAGATCCAGCACGGCGGTTGGCGGGAGTCGCTGAGCGTCGTCCTCGCCATCGGCCTTAGGCCATGTTCGGGGGCGCTGGTGGTCCTGGTCTTTGCGCTGTCGCAGGGTGTGCTCTGGGCCGGTGTCGCCTCGGTATTCCTGATGGGCGTCGGCACGGCCATCACCGTCGCGGCGTTGGCGACCATCGCCATGACCGCCAAGGGACTGGCCGGACGGTTGACCGGCGGCCGATCGCGCCTCGCCAGCACACTGGTCTGGTGGGGTCAGCTTGCTGCGGCATTCGCGGTGTTTGCGCTCGGAATATTGCTCACAGCCGCCAATCTTTGGGGGTGATCGACCGCCAACGACAGTATTGGCCGTCACAAGTGATGCAAATCTGTTACGGCGAGAGCGCTTTCATCATCGATCGCGCAAGACTCGATACCCTTGTCTAGTCACGATGCTCTAGGTTCAATTGCCTTTTGAGGGCATTAAAAATCTGGAGGGACTCTGGTGAAATCGCTGATGATCGCGGCCGCGCTTTGCGCGGCCTTCTGCGTCTCGGCCCCGGCACAGGCCGCGGCGAGCAAGATGACCGATGTGCAGATCTATTGCATGTTCATGCCGATGGCGACCAAATGCGCCACGCCGGCCAAGGCTGCTCCGGCAAAGCCGGCCGCCAAGGTTGCGATGGCAGCGCCGGTGAAGGCCGCCGCGCCCAAGATCGGGATCAAGATGATGTCCTGCGTCCCGGCCGCCAAGGGCAAGGCCTATCTCTACGAGTGTGTCTGGAAGTAATTTCCCCGGGGGACGGGGCGCCAAGCGTCCCGTCCTCTCACCGGTGTTCTTTGACTTGCGCCTGACCTCCCAAAGGCTATGGTCGCGCCGCAATAATCAGCGGTCCGTGCCATGCCCGATGTCAAACCCCCCGATCACCCGGAAATCAAACCGCCGAAAATCGGCGTGCTGCTGCTGAATCTGGGTACGCCGGATGCCACGGATTTCTGGCCGGTGCGGCGCTATCTCAAGGAATTCCTCTCGGATAATCGGGTCATCGAGGTCAACCGTGCCGTCTGGTGGCTGATCCTCAACGGCATCATTCTCAACGTCCGGCCTCAAAAGAGCGGCCACGCCTACGCCAAGATCTGGGACCGCGAAGCCAACGACAGCCCGCTCCGGGTGATCACGAGGCGGCAGGCGGAAAAGCTCGGGGCGGCACTCGCTGACAAGCCCGATGTGATCGTCGATTTTGCCATGCGCTACGGCAACCCCTCCACGGAATCGCGGATTTTGGCGTTGAAGGAGGCAGGCTGCCAGAAAATCCTGCTCGTCCCGCTCTATCCGCAATATTCGGCAACGACCACGGCGACGGCGAACGACAAGGCGTTCGATGTGCTGAAGACGATGCGCTGGCAGCCGGCGGTACGGACGGCGCCGGCCTATTACAACGATCCGCTCTATATCGAGACGCTGGCCAAAAGCATTGACGAGGGCGTGAAGGCGCTCGATTTCGAGCCTGACCTTGTGATCACCTCATATCACGGCATGCCGATCGAATACCTGATCAAGGGCGACCCCTATCACTGCGACTGTATGGCGACGACGCGGCTGGTGCGCGAATATCTGGGCTGGCCCAAGGAAAAGCTGATGGTCACGTTCCAGAGCCGCTTCGGCCGTGACGAGTGGCTAAAACCCTATACGGCCGAGACGCTGATGGAACTGCCGAAACGCGGCATCAAGAAGATCGCGATCCTTGCCCCGGCCTTCTCGGTCGATTGCATCGAAACGCTGGAGGAAATCGCCATCACTGGCCGCGAGCAGTTCATGTCCGGCGGCGGCGAGCGATATGCCTATATTCCCTGCCTCAATGACACGCCCGGTGGCATGGCGGTGATCGAGAACATGGTTCGGCGGGAATTGGGGGGGTGGGTTTAAGCACGTTTGTGCTGGACTAGGCCCGCTCATTGCGCGTTCAGCTTGATATCCCTACATTTTGCGCATGGGGCGCATCCGCGTCCTCTGGGAGAGAATCATGGGCCTCGGTCTCGACGGCATGAGTATTACGCTCATCGTGCTGGGCATCCTCTTGGTGTTGGTGCTGTTTGCGGGCGCGAAGACCGTACCGCAGGGGTTCAACTACACGATCGAGCGGTTCGGCAAATACACGCGGACGCTGCAGCCGGGGCTCAATCTGATTGTGCCGTTTGTCGATGGGGTTGGCCGGCGCATCAATATGATGGAGCAGGTGCTGGAAATTCCGCACCAGGAAGTCATTACCCGCGACAACGCGACGGTGACCGTCAACGGCATTACGTTCTACCAGATCCTCGACGCGGCGGCGGCGGCGTATGAGGTTGCGAACCTCCAGAACGCGGTGCTGAACCTCACCCTCACCAATATCCGTACGGTGATGGGCTCGATGGACCTCGACCAGCTCCTCTCCAACCGCGACGAGATCAATCAGCGACTGCTGAAGGTGGTGGATGCGGCGGTGTCGCCCTGGGGCATCAAGATCACCCGTATTGAGATCAAGGACATCGATCCGCCCAAGGACCTGGTCGAGTCGATGGGGCGGCAGATGAAGGCCGAACGCGAAAAGCGCGCCACCATTCTTGAGGCCGAAGGCCGCAGGCAGTCGGCGATCCTCAACGCGGAGGGCTTGAAGCAATCGCAGGTGCTCGAAGCCGAGGGCCGGCGCGAAGCCGCGTTCCGTGACGCCGAGGCGCGCGAGCGGTCGGCGGAAGCCGAAGCCAAGGCGACGCAGGCGGTGTCGGAAGCCATTGCCTCGGGCAATGTGCAAGCGATCAACTACTTCGTCGCCAACAACTACATCAAGGCGCTGGAGGCGATCGCCAAATCGCCGAACCAGAAGATTTTGATGATCCCGCTTGAAGCCTCGAACGTCATCGGGGCGCTGGGTGGTATCGCCGAGATCGCCAAGGAAACGTTTGGCAATGGCGACGTGCCCCGCACCAACGGGTCGCGTCCGCCGCCGACGCCGCGGCAGGGATAGGAGGCAGCCATGGCCCTCTTTGATCTTTTCATCCAAAACGGCGCGTGGTCGTGGCTGATCATCGGGCTCATTCTGCTCGGCCTCGAACTGCTGCTGCCCGGCGGGGTGTTCGTCTGGCTCGGCGTCGCGGCGATCATCACGGCGCTGGTCGAGTTTATCCATCCGCTCGATTGGCCGTTCCAGATCGGCGTGTTCGGCGTGCTGGGCATCCTGTCGATTTTCGTCTGGCTGCAGGTGGTTCGCGCGCGCGGACCGGGCAGCGACAAGCCGCTCCTCAATCAGCGGGCGGAACGGCATGTGGGCGAGGAAATCGTCCTCAACGAGCCGATCAG